>Ga0315551_10000591_pt1 | contig 28812 bp, 22 predicted proteins | sample SalMarSW160290MG_FD_203678 | JGI IMG/M metagenome (GOLD analysis project Ga0315551, IMG submission 203678) | Salt marsh sediment microbial communities from the Plum Island Ecosystem LTER, Massachusetts, United States - Salt Marsh Sediment SW1602-90 ...
TATCGACGTTTTCCCCGTCACCCAGCAGGAACAGATTCGTATCCAGTTAAGCAGTAACTTGATAGCAGTATTGAGCCAGAACCTTTGTCCTTTGGCCACCGGCAGGGGAAGAGTTGCAGCTTACGAATTTATGGTCGTTACGCCCGCTATTGCCAACCTGATTCGTGAAAACAAGACCTATCGAATCGATTCCAGTATTCAAACCGGCAAAAAGCTGGGAATGCAGCTTCTTGATGAGCACCTCTGGAACCTCTACGATACAGGTGTTATCGCTCTTGAGGAAATGCTGGATAAGAGCCGTCAGCCGGGTGCTTTGCAGGACAAGGCTATGGCCAAAATAGATGCCTTAAGAGGTAAACATAAGCATAAGAAGAAAGCTGCACAGAAGGAATTGGAAGATCTGGGCCCGATTTTAAGAGCCGATTAAACGAATTCCGGCCGTCGCAACGGGAACCAGGTGAGTTCTGGAGCCTGGATTTTCTTTATCTTCTACCACAAGTCGGATTATTTGTCTTAATAGTTCGTTAATCTCTCCCCTTCGTCGCATAATCGTCTCAATCCGCCGTTGGATTGTCTCCATATCCGAGATACTCCGGGAACCATTGATTCACCAATCACCGTCAATTACAATGGGTAAGTACGCCCGTCGGCCATACCTTAATTCCGCCTGAAACAGCTTATGAGCCATGAAATATAGAAAAAATCCTTGTCATACATAACAGCAGTATTGTATAAAGAACTCCTAATTTCGATTTCTGCGTAAGTTTTTTATAGAAACGTTCTTTTAAAGGAGACTTAAGAAGTGGCCAATATTGACCAAATACGTAATATTGTGCTTTTAGGACATGGTGGAGTCGGAAAAACATCTCTGGCCGAGGCAATGCTGCATAAAACCGGCACAACAAACCGGCTTGGAAGCGTTGACGACAAAACCAGTGTTTGCGATTATTACGACGAAGAAAAAGAACATCAACATTCCATCCTTTCGGCCCTCGTTCACGCCAATCACGCAGGTATACAGATTAACATTATCGACACCCCGGGTTATCCTGATTTCATAGGCCCGGCCATCACATCGATACCGGCGGCGGAAACAGCCGTTATTGTTATCAGTGCGGCGGCCGGTATAGAAATGAACACGCGTAAAATGTTTGAGTTAGCAACCCAGGCCGAGATGCCGAAAGTCATTGTCATTAATAAAATGGAATCCGAGAACATCGATTTACCTGAACTGATTAAGAATATTCAGGAGACGTTCGGTTCGCAATGCCGTTGTGCCAATCTGCCCGGCACGGACAAGGGTTCCATTATTGACTGCATTGAGAATCAGACGGGCGATTCGACTGTTATGGATGCGGGCCAGGCCCATACCGAGCTTATCGAAAGCGTTATCGAGGCCGACGACGAGCTTATGGAGAAATATCTGGCTTCCGAGGAAATATCAAAGGATAAAATATCCTCGGTATTTGTGGAAGCCCTGAAAACCGGGACGGTCGTCCCGATAGTTTTCACCGATGCCCGAAAGGAAATCGGCGTGCAGGAACTTTTGGATATCATAGTCAAGTACACACCTTCACCCTCACAGGCAAAACCCAGAGTGCTTAAAGACGGTGATAAGGAAACAAAACTGCAAGCCAATACCGCCGGCCCGCTCGCCGGTCTGGTATTTCGCGTCGGATTCGACCCCCGTTCAAATATGAAATACTCTTCTATCCGAATCTTCAGCGGCACGCTTAAATCCGACACGAACCTGCTGCGAAATGACGAGAAAAAGGGAATTCGTCCCGGGCATATCCTCAAATCACAGGGCAACGAAAACAATGAAATCGACGCAGGCCCGGCCGGAGATATTATCACCCTGGCAAAGATTGAAGAGCTTAAAGTCGGCGACCTCATACATGACGGTAAGATATCCGGAAAGTTCGAGATACCCGCCGTACCGCAACCCATGTATTCCCTGGCGCTGGAGCCGGCCTCAAGAGGCGACGAGCAGAAAATCAGCAGCGCACTGGACAGGCTGTGCGAAGAGGACCCATGCTTTAAGATAAGCAGGGATATGCAGACAAGAGAATTGGTTGCAAGCGGACTCGGTGACCTGCACCTGCGGGTCGTTCTCGAAAAAATGCAGAACCGCTTCAAGCTCTCGGTCAATACGAAAGAGCCGAAAATCCCTTACCGCGAAACAATTACTTCCAAAGCCGAGGGACATTACCGCCACAAGAAGCAGACCGGAGGCGCGGGACAATTCGGCGAAGTCTATCTTCGTGTCGAGCCGGCCGAGCGTAATTCCGACCCCTCGCTGGACTATAACTGGGACATCTTCGGCGGTTCGATTCCCGGCCAGTACGAGCCCGCTATCCTCAAGGGAATCAACGATGTCATGCAGACAGGCTTCATTGCGGGTTTTCCTTTGCAGGATGTGAAAGTTTCCGTTTATGACGGCAAGTATCATCCGGTCGATTCGAAGGAAGTGGCGTTTCGTTCCGCCGGCAAGGGCGCATTCCTCGACGCCCTTCAAAAGGCAAAGCCCGTCCTGCTCGAACCGATAGTCAATATGGAAGTTACCGTCCCTTCGGAGAACGTCGGTGATATTACCGGCGACCTGGCCTCAAGGCGTGGAAGGATATCCGGACAGGACGTTCTGCCGGGCAACCTGATTGTCATCAAGGCCCAGGTCCCGCTGTCCGAAGTTGCCCAGTATAATAGTCAGCTAAAAAGCGTAACCGGCGGACGAGGCAGCTACTCGATGACGCTCAGTCATTACGAGCTGGTCCCGCCGAACGTCCAGCAGCAAATCATCGCACAATACGCAAAGAAAAAAGAAGAAGAATAAAAACTTGTTCAGCCGGCAGTATTCAATGCCCCCGTGGTTAATACCCACCGGGGCTTTTTTTATGCGTTTTTCAGCTAAAAAAATTGTTTTTTAAGGTTTTTCTCATAAGTACGAAAAATTTCGTTGACTTTTACGAAAGCTTTCGTATATTTAACCGATAGAGACCAAAACCACACAAGATAAAGGAGAACCGAGATGGTAAAACGTAAAGATTACAGGCCGACCGACCGAGAGCTTACAATCCTTAGAATCCTCTGGGACAACGGCCCGAGCACGGTGCGCGAAGTCAACGAGGTAATGAACGAAGACCAGGATACCGGTTATACTACGACACTCAAGCTGATGCAAATCATGACCGACAAGGGACTCCTTAGCCGCGATGATTCGCAGTTCAAGCATGTCTATAAGCCGGCCCTGACGGAAGAAAAAGCCCAGAAGCAGCTTGTCGGCGATTTGCTTGAAAGGGCTTTTTCCGGCTCGGCGGAAAAACTCGTTATGCGGGCACTTTCGGCAAAAAAAGTCCCGCCTGAAGAGCTTGAAAAAATAAGAAAAATGCTGGATGAAATCGAGGGACAGTAAAATGGTTACACTGGAAAACTTTTTGTCACATCAGCTTGTTCAAAAATTAGGCTGGACGTTACTGCACTTTATATGGCAGGCAACGGTGATTGCGATAATTGTGGCCGTTCTGCTGAGAATATTGCGGGGATTCTCGGCCAACCTGCTTTACGTCATATCCTGTCTGGCGATGGGAATGATTGTTCTGCTACCTGTTGTCACGATGCAATTTATAAATGTCTTGCCATCGCATAAAGAGCAACCGGAATTCAGAATTCCGAATACAGAAAACAGATCAGAGGTGGCAGAGCTTCAGCCTTCTGTCATCAATCTTCCGTCATCCGTTGTATATGAGCCAATCCGGCGTGAACATGCTGGTAAGAATTATTTCGCCGCATGGAAACAGCGCACCGTGGATGTTCTGGAACCGGTACTGCCTCATATTGTCACCGGCTGGTTGTTTGGTGTTATCGCTCTTTCTATATGGCACCTGGGCGGCTGGGCGCAATTACAAAAGTTGCGAAAAAAGATGGTGAAACAGGTTGATACCTCGCTTAAAGATAAGCTGAACCAATTGTCGGAAAAACTCGGTGTTAACCAGGCAGTCGAGCTTTTGGAATCGGCGCTCGTTCAGGTACCGACGATGATCGGCTGGCTGCGGCCCGTGATTTTATTGCCGGCCGGTGCACTGACCGGTTTAAACCCCGAGCAACTGGAAGCCATTTTAGCGCACGAATTGGCACACATAAAAAGATACGATTACCTTGTTAATATACTGCAAACTATCGTGGAGATTTTAGGTTTTTATCACCCGGTAGTCTGGTGGATTTCGCATAAGATACGAACCGAAAGGGAGAACTGCTGCGACGACCTGGCGGTGGCTGTCACCAGCGACCGAATTAGCTATGCAAAGGCTTTGACTTCAATGGAAGAAATCCGGGGTCGGGGTGAATTGGCCGTAGCGGCTTCAGGGGGAAATTTGTTATCGAGAATCCGCCGGCTTATCGGCAAGGATTCATCCGAAAAAACCTTTAGCTGGATTCCCGCCGTCACTGTTGTTGTTATGCTTATAGCAATAGCGATTCCTACCACTCTGGCCTTAGCCACGAAATCTGATTCCGGGAAATCCGAATTAAACACCGAAGCTCGTGTTGAAAGTGAATTGGAAGTTTCAAAGAGTAAGCTCAGGCAATTAGGCCTTGCTGCAGTGATGTATGCAGATGAGCACGAGGGCAAGCTGCCTGAGACGCTGGATGTGTTAAAACCTTATTTAGCCGCCGAGCAAGTCAGGTTCTGGGTACAAAATAATGTTGTGTATTTAGGCAAAGGCCGAAGCCGAAAAGAAAAAACATTATCGAAAATACCAGTAGCCTATGACAAGTCCATGTTCGAATCAAAGCAGGGGACAAACGTTCTCTTTGCGGATGCACACGTCGAATTTCTTGAGACTGAAAGGCTCAAAGAGCTTGGTATCAGTAAGACTTCCGTCCAAATTGAAATGCGGCTCTTATATGTCGGTGAAGAATTCATGGATGAGCTAAATAGGATCTTTAGCTTCAAGCCGGATTCTCATACCTGGCTTGATGATCTCCAGGTCACATCCTTATTTCAGGCTATCAGGAAAGTCAAAGATGCAAAGATGTTGACGGCGCCAAGAGCGACGGTTATGGACAACGAAATGGCACAGTATTTCATGGGACAGGAGGTGCCTTCTATTTCAGGTTATACCGAGCCGAACAACCCTGCCGAAAAGCCAGAGCCTATAATAGATTATAAAAAGATCGGCACAATCTGTGAACTAACGCCGCACGTGAGCCCTGATAAACGAAATGTCCTTCTGGAATTCGAACTCCAAATCAGTCAGCTCATCGGCTTCGAAGAACGGATATATAAAGGTCAATATAAAGAACAGGTTCCGCAGGTTGAGACCAAAACGATAGCGAAAAGCATATCGACCCCGGACGGTAAAACATTGTTCTTAGACGGCGGAGTAATGACTTTATATGAAAAAAAGAAATCTACTGCCGCTGAAAATATTTCTGATAGTAATGACATGATCAAAGAGAAAAAAAGACTGATTATTTTATTCAAGCCGGACGTTCTTACACAGGAAGAAACCGGAGCATTCGGTTCTGGCGATGTCGGTCCACAAAACCTCGATACTTCAATGATGAGCAGATACGGGCAGGGCGAACTACCTCCCGGATTCGGCGGCGGCTATGAAGCGATTGCTCCAGATACGTCGAAACTGCAGATAGAAGTGCCGCCGGTAAGCAGACTGCCGGAAAGCTGGAGCCTTAATTACGACGACGGCCTTACATCGGATGGAGGAAAACGCTGGCCTGCTAATATGGCGGAGAACCTTGTATCTCTGGAAGTTACGCCGAGGCCTTTTGATGACAGCGACGAAAGCTGGAAAAAGGAGACATTCGAATTCGACATCCGTTCCATACCGTCTGGTGCGACAATGGGTAGTATTTCTCTAAGGCCCGAACCTGAATTTGGGGAAATGAGACGTAAAATATTTCAACCGGATAAGTATATGCTTAATTACACAAGGGAATGGGGAAAGCCTGGAAATAATTTCAGGATGAACTGTGGTGCTTTTTTACTGGATTTGAGCAAGCCCGGAATGTACGACCTTCAGTTCTCACCAAAATTGGGTGAAGTCGAAATCACCGGTTCGGCCGGCGGCTGTTACGCTGTAAATTTCGAAAAAATCGACCGAGGTTTACCTGTTCGGGGTTTTGCATATATTAACCGCCAGAAAGAATATACCTTAGATGGTCTGCCGCCGGGCACATACCGTCTAAGCGCGGTGACACAACAGCAAAATGGTAATGTGTTAGTCAGCCGGGCGGAAGTGACCGTTAAAAGCGAAGAAAAAGTGACTGTTGATATTGCCCCTCCACTCAAAGGCGACTGCTCGCTCACAGGCAGCATACTCGGCAGGCAGAAAACGTACAGTATCGAGGGACCGGTTCCATACCAGGCGCAAGGCGAATGGTTTGTTTTAATTCGAGAGCCTGATAGCGGTGACATCGTCTCAACATTTGCGTATGAAGCTCTGACTATGGATTCATTGTATGTAGTTCGCGGAGATAATATCAAACAGGATACAACAGACAGAGCAAGCTATAAAATCTCAGGCATAGTCCCGGGCGAATACACGGTGACAGTGATTGAGAATCCACGGGTGTCAGGTTCGGTTATAACACGCCAGCAGTCGAAACCCTTAATCCTTAAGGCGGGCCAAGAAGCCGTGCTGGATTTCGATTTGAAAAAGAACAGATAAAAACTACAGAAGAATTGAAACTACTGTTCATTCGCGGAATATTTCGCAGTAAATACACAACCAGCAATGAATCTGCATTCTTAATTCCGGTTCAAGCGAACGTTCCGGTACAGGAACAGCTCGAAAAACAGCTCCGCCGGTAATTAGGGAGCAACCGGAGAACATTCAAATCCATTAGCTTATCAGGGGGGACGATGTTCCCTGGATATCACAAAGACGTTGTGAAATCACGGTTGACGCTTGCTGTATAATAGTATATATTCAGGCGGTCAGGAAAAATGTCAATGAAACACGGGGCAAAGAGCCTTGTTATCGATGTTGGCATGGTGCCATTTTTGTTGTAAAGGAAAGGGGGTCTCGTTGAGATTCATGAAACTGCAAAAAGTAATGATAGTGATTTTGACGGTGGCTGTTGTATTAAGCAGCGCAGGGATAACTTCGGCGCAGGAAATCACGGTTGTCGAACAACGCAATCCGGATGATGACAGTAATGACACGACGTCCGGGAAAAAAGAACTGCTGGTGCGGGTCCGGTTCGAGGCACTGCAGGAGCCCAACAATATAATCACCCTCGTTGCCGATAATCCAGCGGCGGACGATGTGATACTGGAATCAGGCGTGCTGAGGCTGGAAGTCAGTACGAGTCCTTATTCTTTCAGGATTATCGAAAAGGCCGCTTCTGAGACGCTTCTTTCCCAAAGCCGGACAAGCTTCGAACTGCCCGACGGTACTTACACGGCTTTCAGCGCCTACAATGTCACCAACTCGCCCACTACGATAGATGCGGATTTACTGCTGATGAACAACGGAGAGTCCATAGTCGGACACGTGGAATTTTCCATGCAGGCCCCGGGGCTGCTCCGGGTGCTCCTGACGTGCGGCGACCGGGAGCCGTCGAACGTTAAGGAAGAATTCAACGACCGCGGCGAGCACTACTACGGAATATGGGAATATCCATTAGGGGGCAATATTGACAACCGTGGCGCCGACCACGATTTGCTCGGTTTCGGTAACATGCCCGATACGAATTACGCCAATGCCCGGGCACCGTTCTATGTCACCTCCGCCAAATACGGAGTTTACGCCCGGTCTCTGGCCAAAGGTCACTATACTGTCGCCGTAAACGGAAAGACAAGCTTTGATTTCGACGAGAGTTCGCTGGAGTACTACGTGATTTACGGTCCTTCGTACGAGGAAATTTTCAGTACGTACAACCAGTTGGCCGGACCCGCGTGGATGCCGCCGGACTGGGCGTTCGATTCGGTCTGGTGGAGGGACGACGACCACAGGGACATGTATCCGGAAGCTGAACACCGTGACCTGGTAAAAGACAAGCGAATTGAAAGCGCCCAGGACAACGTCGAGGCCACCGCCAATCATCTTCAGTATTACCACATCCCAGCCTCGGCTATCTGGATCGACAGGCCGTTTACCAGCGGGACATGGGGTTGGGGAAATATGGACTTCAATCCTACCGACGACTGGTTCCCGGACGGCCGGGCCATGATCGAATACCTGGACGCCAGGGGATATAAGCTGTTGCTGTGGATAACCAATCGCTGTGAGAATCAGCTTCTCGCCGAAGGTACGGCGTCGGATTACCTGTTCACCGGCAACAGGCCCGCGGCGGACGTGCGAAAGCCGGAGGTATATGACTGGTTCAAGAATAAGCTGGATGCCTTTGTCGATATGGGTGTCAGGGGTTATAAAATCGACCGCGGCCACGAGGGCGAACAGCCGGATTCGGCCGAGAACGAGGTCGTTTACCTGTTCCGCGAACTGGCGGCGAAAGGGCAAATGGAAAAAAACGGCAACGACCGCCTTATCCACGCCCGAAATTGTTACGACATGAACAGAAAACATGTCAGCGTCTGGAACGGGGACACAGAAAGTACCTTCGGGGGCCTGGCCGTCTCGATCAAGAACGCTCTGCGATGCGGGGCCATTAATTACCCGCACTACGCCTCGGACACCGGCGGTTATCAGTCCGACCATCCGGGCAAGGAGCTGTTTGCACGATGGCTCCAGTTCAGCGCGTACTGCACGATGATGGAGATTCTTATCGACACGGACAGAACCGTCTGGTACGACGAGGATTTCGAGCACGATGAGGACCCGAACCTGATTGATATAGCCCGTAAGCAGTGTAGCGATCATCATGATTTGATACCTTATACGAAATCCTGCATGTTCGCAGCACACCAGAGCGGTATGCCCGTGATGCGGCAACTGATATTCGCCTGGCCCGACGACGACAAGCTCTGCGATATGTGGGACGAATACCTGTACGGCCCCGAGATTCTTGTTACTCCTGTGGTGACATCCAGTGCGACAAGCCGGGATGTTTATCTGCCGGAGGGCAAATGGCTGGATTATAACGACAAAGATACGGTATATGAAGGAGCGAAGACTATTACCGCATCCGCCCCGCTCGATGTGATTCCTCTGTTCGTCAGGGCCGGTGCGATTATACCGCGTGGTGACATCCTTCGCTCGAATAACAACTGGACGCCGGACTGGGCCCCGTATCTGAGAATCGAGCTCTTCCCATGCGATAATATAGACAATACGTTCGATTATTACACCGGTGGCGAAGTGCAGGCAATTAGCTGCTCCATGACGGCCGGCGGCGTAGTGAATATACAATTCGGCCCGCTGGATCATAGCGGGAAGCTGGAAATTTATTGCCGTGACTTTAGAACGGTTAAGAGCAACGGCGGGACTTTGAATCAGGATACAGATTTTACTTACAATCCGGACAAGATGGTTCTCACTTTTTCATTCGAGGGCCAAACCTCACTCGAAATATCCGGCGTCAAAAGCATATTCGACGTTGATTAGCGTTTAGGAGATAGTGTATAGCATTTAGCAATAATTATATAATGTGTCATTCGAGCAAATCAAGAGCAAACTCTTGACTAATGAGCGCACGGTAAATAAGATTATCGTCATGGAGAATGTCACTTTTGACATAGTAGTCTCGAACAAAAGCAGTGGAACAAATCACGCAATTAAAAAACATAGAGCTTTCACATTAATTGAGCTTTTAGTGGTGATTGCCATTATCGCATTATTGATGGGAATACTGATGCCGGCACTGCAAATGGTAAAAAAGCAGGCACAGGGTATTACTTGCCGATCCAATCTCAGACAGTACGGCACCGCCACGAGGATGTATCTGGATGAAAATCAGGGAACGTTTCCGAATGCATTCACCTGGCTCTTCAAAGACGGCGCCTGGGGCTGCGAATGGCACAATGCCGACAAGACGCTTGCCGAAAATCCGGAACTCGCCGGCTCGCTCTGGCCATATCTGAAACACAAAGACGTCCACTTATGTTCGTTGTTCAATACGATTGCAAAGCAGACTGGCTGCAGTATCTGTAATGGTCGGGAATTTCCCGTCGAACCTCAATACGGCTATAGTATGAACGGCCTGCTCGGCACTGCATCGTTTTTTGTCCCCGACGAATACCGGGATGCAGTCAGGAATACCAATAAGGAAGTCAACGTAAAGAATCCTGCCGGCGTGTTCATATTCTCCGAAGAGAATACCTGGAGGATTGAAGGGCTCAGCGGCGATGTCTTCAATGATAACAATCTAATCTCCGGCCCCGGCACCACGGAGGATTGCTTCGCCACATTCCACGGTGCACCGGCCGGTGACCTCGATAATGGCTTTGCCAACACCGTATTTGTCGATGGTCATGCCGATCGCGTCTCCGCATATCCGCCCGGCAATACTTTCAAAATGAGCTGGCCCGGCGGCTCACCGATACCGGAGTGGTAAGGCGTTCCGGAGCGGATATTGTCGAACCATTGCCGTCCCGATATGAGCACGACCGAACGAATCCGCCAACAGTTCCTTGTTGATCCCATGAATCGTATTTTTATAAGCCCTCATTATTGACTTAAGTTCGTCAATCGAGTAAATTATCTGGCTTTATAACACGGCTATTGTATTGTTGTAAAAATATTGTTAACCCATGATCCTTAATCTTGATCGTTATGATGTAAATCTGTAGGAGTTGAATCGTATGGCAAAGTCAAAAAATATCAAAAGAGAGGTAAAGAAAAAGCCCCAGAAAACAGCGAAGGAGAAGAGACTGGCCAAGCGAGAAAAGAATAAATAATTTCCTGTTCCAGGCACTATCTTCCGGTGTTTCAAATCCTATAGCCACGACTGATGACACAGAGGCTCAGAGAAGTTGATGAGCAGGTAGGGTGCGATGTTCTACTCTGCGAAGTACACTACGAAGCATGAGAATTGCACCTTATCTAAATATTTCAGTTAGGTTCCTCCGCTTCGGCCCTCCAATCGCAATGACAATCCATTCGTATAAGCTGCATTTCTCGTCTCGCCTGTACAGGTGGTATTAGGGCATAAGGCACATGTTATGCCCTTGATTTTCCGCCGGAGACATTGATGACCGTGCCGTGAATATAGCTGCTGCGTTCGGAAGCCAAGAAGCAGGCGGTATTGGCTATCTCGCTGAGCTTGCAGCTTCTTCCTAACGGGATAGAAATGTTCTCGTATTTTTTGCGGAATTGCTCGACAGTGATTCCGCGTGTATAGGCCACGGCTCGTTCGTACTCTTCCGAACGCAGGGCGGTCGCCTCGACAATCCCCGGAGCGATACCGACGACGCGTATGTTATGTTTGCCAAGCTCCTTTGCCCATGAGCGTGTCATGGAGTAGATTGCGGCTTTGGTCGCCGCGTAAACGCTCTGGCCCTGCGAGCCTTCCAGGCCGGATTCGGAGGTCATATTAATAATCACACCGCCTGTGCCCGATTTAATCATCTCCCGCGCGGCCGCCTGTGCACACAGATAGTATCCTTTTTGATTTATGGCTATCATCTTGTCCCAAATCTGCTCGGTGATTTCCTCTTTCCCCGCCGGGTCAACAAGCAAACGTGGAATTAGAATGCCGGCGTTATTTACGAGTATGTCAATCCTATCGAATTTATCAAGCGCCGTTTGTATCATAGAATCGACGTTTGCTTTATCCGTCACGTTTGTGGCTGTGGCGATGTGACTGCCGCCGAACTTTTTTTCGATATCCGCGGCGGTCTTCGAAGCACTTTCCAGGTCTATATCGGCGACGACCATATTAACACCTACTTCGGCCAATCCTTCGCACACGGCTCTGCCGATGCCGCAGGCCCCGCCGGTGACAATCGCGATTTTTCCTTCCAGGTTAAGCCAACTCATTCTGTCTTTTCTCCTGCTCAATTTCGAATATTAAAACTTATATGCTAATCATTGCTTTGATGACACCGTCGTGATAACCGGCGACCATATCAAATGCGGCCTTGGTATCACTAAGTTCGAACCGGTGCGTTATCATAAAGTCCACATCGGTTTTACCTGAAGCTACCAAATCAATTGCTTTTTGTGTGCACTGATTTTGCCTTCTGACGTTTATGAGCGTTATTTCCTTTCTGCGCAGTTTGTCGATGAAAAATGAAACCTTCTCAAGGCGGGGAATCCCGACGAGCATAAGTTTTCCTCCGGGTCTGAGCAGCTCAACGGCTTCGTCGAGTGTCTCCTGCTGGCCTGCGCATTCGTGAACAATATCAATGCCCTTCGGCTGATATTCTGTGATTGCCTTTACGATATTTTCCTTATCCGGATTGCCCGCCCAAACGGCACCGGCATTTTTCGCTATCCGGACGCGATAATCCAGCTTGTCGGTCATGTAAATCTCTTTGACGCCTTCGGCCTGCGCTGCGGCCATGCAGCTTAGTCCTATCGGGCCTGAACCTAAGATAGCGATTTTCGAATCGGCGGAAATTTTCGACTGCCTGACGGCGTAAACGCCGATAGTAAACGGCTCACACAAAGCCGCCTGCTCCAGTGTTAAAGTTTGATTGGTCGGGTAACAGCTTTGCTGCTGCATTACGATGTATTCACACAAAGAACCGTTGCCCTGTCCCGGCGTGCCGAGAAAGCACAAATTTTCGCATGTATTTTCCCTGCCCTTTTTGCACTGGTCGCAGTTGTAACATGGCTGGGCCGGATCGACGACAACCTCATCACCGACTTTGACTCTGGTAACTGCATCGCCGATATCTTTTACCGTCGCTGCACATTCGTGGCCGACGATGAATGGATATTCGACGATTTGGTCGCCGATTCTGCCGGTTTCGTAGTAGTGCACATCGGAACCGCAGACGCCGACCTTCTCGATTTTCAGAAGTACGTCTGTATCTTTTTTTATTACCGGCTCGGGAACTTCCCTTAGTTCCATTTGCTTCAGAGCCGTCAGTACCATTGCCTTCATATTATTTCTTTCCCCGAAAATCGATTTAATCCGGGAACGTTAAAAAGTATCTGATTTTTACAATAAAACATTTTGTTCTTATAACATAAGCGGGGATGTATTTCCAGAGCTACTTAGCCGGAATCAGTTTTATCTGGTATAGTTTGGGCCAGAATTTTCCGGTTACGAATAACCGGCGGTTGGCCGGGTCGTATGCGATGCCGTTAAGGACATCGGTTTGCCTGGTGATTTTTTGGCCTTTCAACAGTCCTGTCATATCTACAAGACCGGTAACCCGGCCTGTCTGCGGCTCGATTATGGCGATGCGATTGGTAGGCCAGATGTTGCCGTAGATTCGGCCGTCGATATATTCGAGCTCGTTGATTCCCCACAAACGGTTATTTTTGTTATAGACACTGATTGTGGAGATTTGCTTGAATGTCTCGGGGTCCAGGAAGTATAAGGTCGGCGTGCCGTCGCTTACTATCAGGTTTTTGCCGTCATGCGTTAGCCCCCAGCCTTCGTGAGGGTAATTGAATTCCCGCAGCAGCTTGAAAGTCTTTTTGTCATAGACGAATCCGACTTTCGAACGATATGTTAGCTGTATGATTTTATCTTCGAAAATTGTAATACCTTCTGCGAAGAATTCGTCCGGCAGCTCGTATTTTTGTAAAACTTTTCCGGTTCCCAACTCGACCTTGCGCAGCGTCGAGTGTCCCGGCAGTCCCGTCCCTTCGTATAGCACCCCGTTTTCCCAGACAAGTCCCTGCGTAAACGCGTTCGGGTCGTGCTCGAAGGTATTGATAACTTCATAACTATAAAATGTGGGAGCGGTGGGATTATTGGAATTCCTGCACGACAAAATAAGTATAATAGCCAACACTATCACAACAAGCAGTGGAATGAAAATCTTGAGCAGTCGGTTCACAGATTTTGCCTTCGAGTCTTATTGTTTTAGACGTTAAACCTAAAATTGATAATGTCACCGTCCTTGACGATGTAATCTTTGCCTTCGAGCCGGATTTTGCCGGCGGCTTTCAGGGCTTTTTCATTGCCGTGCTCTTTAAGCTCGTCGAAGCCGAATGTCTCGGCCCTGATAAAACCGCGCTTAATGTCGGTGTGTACCTTGCCCGCCGCATCGACCGCTGCGGTGCCTTTCCTTATCGGCCATGCGCGTACTTCATCGGAGCCGATCGTCAAAAAACTTATCAGGCCGAGCGCGGAATAACAGCTATTGACGAATTTACTTGACGCCGATTCGGTAATACCCAAATCTTCCATGAATTCGGCCCTGCTCCCGGCATCCAGTTGAGACAGTTCGTATTCGAGCTTGGCACAAATTGTAGTTAGAGGTACGGAGCTATCCAGACGGTCGCCGAAATCGAATTTCCGGTCTAACTTATCTTCACCGGTGTTCACTGCAACTGCGACTGGTTTTAACGTTAAAAATCCGAGCGATTTTATCATTTCGAGCTCGGTTTCGTTTTCAATGACCGAGCTGATTGGCTTTTCCGATTCGATTGCTTCCTGCAATTTTATCTGGAGAGCCAGTTCCGCCTTGTCCTGCGCCTGGGTTTTAGTGGGTTTGTGGACCTGTTTTTCAAGTTTTTCTATTCGTGTGGCGACAAGCTCCAAATCGGCAAGCAAAAGTTCGGTCTGCAGTTCTGCAAGGTCCCTGGCGGGATTTATCGCTGCTCGGTAGGCCGGTACCGAAGGATTTTCAAACGCCCTGACGATGAGCACGAGCATATCAACCGTCCTTATCTTATTGATTAATCTCCTGGCCGCGGCTCTGCCGTGCTCGTCGGTAAAGTTGAAACCCGGCACGTCGAGACAATCGATTGTTGCATATGTTGTTTTTTTGGGATTGTGTAATTCGGTAAGCCAGTCGATTCTTTCATCCGGGACCGATACGATTGCTTCTTCGATTGCCGTCGAGCCAAAGGCTGGGATTTCCTTGCCGCTTATGCTTGCCAGAAGGGTACTTTTACCTGACTGTAATAAACCAACTAATGCGACTTTCAATGCGATTGCTCCTTAATTATTTATATACGCTGTTTCCGTGACAGTCATAAGCTACAACGGCGGGAAAATCAACGACCTCAAGCTTTCTTATCGCTTCGGTCCCCAGCTCTTCGTAGGCTATAGTTTCGACGGCGGTGATATGTCTGCTCAATAATGCCCCTGCTCCGCCGAGTGTCGCCAGATGTACCGCACCGTATTTTTTCAAGGCATCTGTGACCATCTTGTCTCGATAACCTTTTCCTATCATTGCTCGAAGTCCGTTGGCAATTAGAGCAGGACTAAAGCCATCCATTCTTGATGAAGTCGTTGGACCGGCGGCGCCGATTGCCCTTCCTGGCCGGGTGGGCGTCGGACCGACAAAGTAAATAATCGCTCCTTCGAGCTCGAACGGTAAATCCCCGCCGGCTTCGATTGACTCGCACAATCTTTTATGTGCCATATCACGGGCGGTATAAACCACGCCGTTTATTAATACCTCATCGCCTGCTTTCAGCGAACGCACATCGGCTTCGGTCAGAGGGGCCTGTAATTTCTTTATTTTCTTTTCCATCGTTAATAATTCGTTGTTAATTGTTCGTTGTTGGGTTGTGGATTGCGAACAATCAATTAAATTCATAATATACCAGTGATTTTGCGAATTGAAAAGGCAGAAAAAACAGCATTAGTAATAGAATAACAGGGATATAGCGGCCGGCTATTGTGCATTTGCGGTTCTGTTATTTAATTTGTTGCAATTTAATGTTGCTATCTTGTCGGCAGGAGTATAATAACACCATGGCAAAATATCCTGTATTCCTTGAGCTCAGCTCTCGGCGTGTGGTAGTTATAGGCAGTGGTGCTGTAGCTGTGCGAAAGGCACAGTCGTTGCTGGATGCGGGCGCCCGGCTTGTTGTTGTAGCCGAGCGCATCGATAAAATGATGACGGCCCTCTGCCGGGACAAGAAAGCCGAATTAATCAAGTCCAAATATTCAAAAGAATATCTCGCGGAAGCGGTGCTTGCTGTGGCCGCTACCAATAATCATAAACTCAACAAAACGATATACAAGGATTGCCAGGCATTGGAGGTTTTGTGCAACGTAGTCGATGAACCTGAGCTTTGCGATTTTTTCGTACCGGCCGTTGTTAAATGCGGCGATTTGCAGATTGCCATCGGGACAGAAGGCGATTGCCCTGCTTATGCAGGTCATATAAGAAAAAAATTAGAGAAGATTTTCACCGAGAAGCACGGCCGGTTTCTTGATGAGCTGGAAAAAGTTCGAAAACAAATTATAAAAGACGAGCCGGAACCGGCTGAGCGGAAAACCGTTTTGGGATTGTTAGTGGATGATGAATCATTCGAATATTTTGTTCAGAACGGCGCGGAAAAATGGCGCTCTCGAATAGAAGAAATCATTAGCGGTACGGTTTGTAGCTGGCGATGATACGGATTTGTTTTCAGGCCTTGATTTTATCGATTACCACCTGAAGGTATTTCTGACGATGTCCTATACGTCTTTTCGTGTTTTTACGCCTTCGAAAGTGCATCGGATATAGTTTTTTGCCTTTTATTACAGCTTCCTCGGCGGTGCTTTTGAATGATGCGATAACTTTTGCACCTTCCAGGAACGGAGTTCCGACCTGCACTTTTTCGCCGTCGCTTACCAGCAACACCTTATCCAGTTCAATCGTTTTGGCATCGGGTGATACATCCGTCAGGTCAATATTTAGATAATCGCCTTCGGCGACTTTATATTGTTTCGAGCCTTGTTCAATTACTGCATACATCCGGAAAACTCCTGGTACCTATATATTTACAATTCAGGATAAAAAGCGATATTCTACATATTATTCGATTTTTGTAAAGCAAATTATCTGATATTTTTGTATTCTATCGACGGGCGTTGACATGCCCTTTGCAAAACGTATTTCGGTTATATATTATCATGGGTAAACCGATGGCCGGAGACCTCGATGAATAATCGTAACTGATTTTTATTAAAATACTTACTGATTGGTGAGGATCAATCTTATGCAGATAGCCCTGGTACAGGACAAAATTATTCCGATAGATGAGCTCGAATTGGTATATCTTGACCGCGGTGTGTTTTTCGGCGATGGCGTATATGAAGTGATACGCAGTTATAACGGCAAAATTTTCGCTCTTGAGGAGCATCTGCAAAGATTTGCAGCAAGCCTGGCAGCAATCGATATAACGGGTATCGATATAGACCGGATTCGAGCCGGGATCTTAAAGGCGGTTAAAGCCGCCGATATCGCCGATGCCAAGATATATTTCCATGTAACAAGGGGTTCGGCTATGCGAAACCATCTCTCGAAAGACGATTTGAAGCCGAATTTTTTCCTGACCGTCACGGAGCTTCTGGACGATACCCAGGCAAAGACCGAAGGCATCGCGGTTTCGACTCATCCCGACTGGCGATGGAAAAGATGCGATATCAAGTCGCTTAATCTGCTTCCCAATGTTCTTGCCCGCCGGGATGCCGCACAAAAGGGCTGCGAAGAGGCGATACTTGTCGATGAATCCGGCCTGATAACCGAGGGGGCCGGCTCGGCGTTTTTTGCGATTTCCGGGAAAAAACTACAAACCGCACCTTTAACGGCCAATATTCTGCCCTCGATTACACGCAAATATGTAATAAAAGCGGGGGAAAATATCGGGTTGGAAATCGTTGAAAAATCGCTGACGCCGCAGCAGGCAGCCCTTTCGGACGAGCTTTTTATCGCTGTAACAACCAGGGATGTTATTGCCGTAGTAAAATTCGATGGCGAATCCATTGGAAACGGCAAACCCGGTAAATATACCAAACTTCTCGCCGAGGAATTCCTGTCTTTCACCAAATGAAACAACCCAAGTTTTAGAGGATAAGAATATGAAAAACATCATTAACTCTAAACTGTCACTAACAATAGTCGGTGTATTGTTGGGATGTCTCATTGGAAGTGTGATTACATTTAGCATTATGCGAATCCCAAAGCAATCCATTGAAAACCCACGCATTATGAAGTTCGGAGATATCACAATCAGTGCACTTGTACCAAACGATGCAAATGATATGTATGCGGAGGAGTTAACGTTATATAAAAACGACAGGGAATTTTTGTTTACTACCAGAAACAGTCTGGATGAAGTACACAATTTGTGTCTTGGAGATGGTCCGCACAATTTTATACTCTCGCTCGAGGCCTCAAAAAAACCGGGCAAATGGAGAATTGCATCTTATGGTTCATTGGATCCGAAGTGTGAGCAGTACGTTGATATTAATTTTGATGGGCAGTTTGATGTTAGGGCCTTAATGAACAAAAATGAAGAAATAATATCCCGCTATATCTATTACGATGGAGTCTGGAAACAAGCCGAAAGTTCCCAGAAATATAAAAATAAAGCTGTATCAGGTTCCGATATATTTACCTTTCACAAAGATTACGGCTGGCAGTTAGACGACACAAGTAAGAACGAACCGAATCAACCCAATGAGAATAACTAAGGATGTCAGGTGGCTGCCACCAAAGAGATAGAAGTCATGGACATTTTTTGGGAAAGATGCGGAATCTCCTTGTTTTTTAAGGGGCATTTTATAAGATAGATTACGAACTAAGGATGGTTCGTAGGGAATATGGTATCGGGGGTAGCGGATAGAAAGTTAAAAGTTCAAAGTGTAAAGTTCAAAGTTAAAACATAACATGAGAATTCCATATTTAGCCCGGCAATCCATCGACTTGTGCGCAGGACAAGCTTATTGGCGGGTTAACCCGGATTCGTACAACTTCGCCGTGGTAAAAAAATGCAAAACAAAGCCAATTTATGTGGTGCACAAATTGATGCAAGCTATTTGAAATAAAATGATTATGGCAAAAAACCGGAATTTTGGTAGGGTTAAAAACAAAGCCAATTCGTGGCACGGCCATCCCCTCGGTCCTGCTCGGGGCAGGCTTGGCCGTGTGTTCACGGGCTGCACCGTAAGGCGTCCTCAAGGGAATGCTGATAAATTCAGAACCGCATGGGCAGGGAACCTGCCCATCCTATAAACGTAAAAAACGGAAAACAAACCCAATTTTTCGAGATTACAGACTAAATGGAAAAACGTTCAGAGAAAATATTAATCTGTCGGGGAAATCGTGTTTTTATAAACTTTTATTGCGGCGACGACCTTTAGTTGGGTATAATTTCTGCAAGGATATAATGTGGGGTTTAATATATTAAATATCAGAAAGGAGTGTTGATATGATTCTTCCCGGTTTCATAAGCAAAATTCTCGCGGCATTTCGCGGCGGCGTTTCTCCTGTGATTATTTTTCTGTCCGTATTATTGGGTTTCTGGTTCGGCATGATTCCGGGCTTCTCCGGTTTTCACGTCGTGCTGATTGTTTTTATGCTGCTGTTGAATATCCCCGTCGGAATGCTTATCTTTTGGGGCATACTTGGCAGAGCTCTCTGCTATGCGGCGGCGCCGGTATTGTATCATGTGGGGCTCTGGATGCAGGGGAATACGCCTTTTATATTTCGCTCTTTGGAGTCACTGCCTGTGATAGGATTGACCGATTTTAGTACGTATTCGGTCTCGGGCGGATTTATCATCGGTCCGGTTATAGGTATAATCGCCGGGCTGCTGATGGCGCGATCCGTCATGAGTTTTCGCCGGATGTTGTTGAAACTCGAAGAGGGTTCCGAAACGTTCAGAAAGTGGTATTCCAAAACATGGGTGCGCATCCTGGACAGGGTACTGATCGGCAAACGCACCAAAGACGCCAAATCACTTTTTACCAAAAAGACAAAATATGTCCGCAAAGCAGGGGCGGTGCTGGCTGTCATTGTGATTATCATAGCGCTAATCGTCTCGGCCTTTATCAAAGATGAAAAAGTTAAGGAATATGCCACAAAAGCAATGACGCGTGCCAACGGGGCCGAAGTGAATCTCGACCAGATCGGCATCTCTATTCTCAAAGGTGCCGTCTCGGCTTCCGGGATACAGGTAACCGATCCGGAAAATCCCGCGAACAATCAGGTCGCTATCGAAAAAATCTCCGCCGATGCGAGTATCTATGACCTGTCTCTGGGCAAAGTGGTAATGAATCAGGTGGAAATTTCCAACGTCCGGTTCAACCAGAAGCGTTCGACGCCGGGTAAGTTGTATGAACCTAAAGTTAAAGAAGAGCCGGCAGTTTTCGAGCCGAACGAATATGAGTTCAATCCGGCCGATCTGGTCAAACTCGATAAGTATTTCAAGGATGCCAAGGCTCTTAAGGAAAAGCTTCAGAAACTCCGCAAGTATCTACCCAGCGGTGAAGGCGAAGAAGCTGCCGCAGAGCCGCAGCAAATACCGCAAAAATATCTTGAATATCTGACTGCACGGGCATTGACGCCGGTCTCGCCTCGTTTCATGGCAAAAATCGCAACGCTCGATAAAGTTCAGATACCGTCTGCTATCTTCGGTAGCAGTAAAATCCAACTGACAAACCTGAACGATTCCCCGAAGGCCGCAGGTCGGCCGATTACTTTGGAAATGAGCTCGCTCGAAACGCCCGCAAAGATAAACCTGACGATGGATTACAGTATGGAGACTCCGAAGCTTACCGGTACTTTTGATTCCTTCGATATGTCGAAAATCCAGTCGAGTCTCAGCAGCGATGCCGGGCTGGTTTTCAAATCCGGGACGGCCTCGGGTACAATCAGCGGGATAGCAACGAAGGATACTATCGATCTGGCCCTTGATGTTAATATCCAAAATCTCCAGGCACAAGGTCAGGGAAAGGGCGTTCTTGGCTTAGGTTCGGATGCAACTTCCGAAGCGCTCGCGGTTTTGGACAACCTTAAAACGACAATACGAATCGTCGGCCCTGTCACCGAGCCGCGTTTGGTATTCGACGTCAAGGGATTGACGGAGGAATTCAAACAGGCACTGATCAAGGCCGGCAAGGAAAAACTCGCTAATGAGATAGACAAACAGCTCGGAGAGCAGATGGATAAACAACTGGGAGATGAAGTTCCCGATGAGGTCAAAGATGTCCTGAAAAAGCCGGATGAAGTTCTTAAGAAGGGACTCGGCGGCCTGTTGGGCGGTGATAAAGAAAAAGAAGATAAATAAAATTCAACTTTGAACCGCTAAAGATATACACATCCGGAAAAGGAGATGATTCCATGCTCACACGGCGTGAATGGCTAAAGCTTGCCGCCGGTACTGCCGTTGGTGCGGTCGTGCCGGGTAATTTACTGGGAACGGAAAAGACCGAGCGGGTGATACCCGATTACGAAAAACCGATGTTCGACTTGCCCGGCAAAGTTAAGGAGCCGGTCGTTATCGAAAAGATTGAGTTATTGAAAAGAGGTAGTACTTACTTTGTTCGAACACGGTCGGCCGGCGGGGCGGTCGGTCTTATTCAAACCAAGCAGATCGAATATTTTGTTCCTATTTTTGAAAAGCTCGTTGCTCCGCATTTTATCGGCAAAGACGCTCGCCTGATTGAAACACTCGTCGATGAAGTTTACGTAGCGAATTATAAAATTGCCGGACTGCCGTTCTGGTGCCCGGTTGCATATATCGAGCAAAGTGTGCTTGATTTACTGGGCAAGGTTGCAGGCAAAACCGTAGGCGAGATGCTTGGAGGAGTGATTCGAAAGGAAGTTCCGGTTTATCTGTCCGGCTCGGCCAGAAATACGACAGCCGAACAGGAGGTCGGTATTTACGCCCGGGGAATCGAGGCTACCGGCTGCAGAACAGTGAAATTCAAAATCGGGGGTCGTATGAGCAGAAATCTCGATGCTTATCCCGGCCGGACAGAAACGCTGGTAAAGCTGGCGCGCAAAACACTCGGCGATGATATTACTTTATACGCCGACGCCAACGGCTCGTACGATGCGAAAAAGGGCATCGAGGTCGGGCGGATGCTGGAATCGCTGAACTTTGTCTTTTTCGAAGAACCGTGTCCCTGGGAAGAGCTTACCGAGACGCAGGCGGTGACAAAAGCACTCGATATACCGGTCGCGTGCGGCGAGCAGGATTCGAGCCTGTGGCGGTTTCAATGGATGATAAAGAATGGTGTAATGAATATCGTACAGCCGGACATCAACTACAACGGCGGCTTGATTCGGACGGCACGTGTGGCGAAAATGGCTGCCGGTGCGGGGATGAAAATTGTGCCGCACAACACGCAGAGCGGGGCCGCATCGGTGAATATCCTGCAGTTTGCATCGTGTACGCCGAACATCGGCCCGTTTATGGAACGCACATGGAGACGGCCGCAGCAATCTCAGAACTGGTTTAAGCCGAACTTTATTATAAAAAACGGCGTCCTTCACGTCCCGGACGGACCCGGATTCGGAATCGAAATCGACCCCGATTATCTTTCAAAGGCCGAGTCCGTCGCCGTAATATCTTGATACTTTTTAGATCATCCAGATGTTGGATTTGTGTTGATACGGGAAAAGTGGAGGGGACGCAGTATAAAAAAAGATGCTATCGGCACCCTACGTTGCCCGAAGATATCGAGCGTTATTGGTGCCGACAGCATCCTATCTCACCAACAAGATAAGTAAATCTTATCAGTCATTTCCTGTTATCAAATTAGTGGCTAATCCTATCAGTCGTTTTTGGACAGCCGGATATCGTCGAGGAACAAAATTCCTTCGGTTCCGGTCGCACCGGTTTTTTCCATACCGATGACAAGCTGTGTAACGTTCGAGAGACCAATTCCGAATTCATTCAAAGCGATCTCCCACTGCGTCCATACTCCTGCCGACAGGGCGGCGGCATCACCGTCATATACTATCTTGGAGTTGTTGAGTTTCACATACAACTGCTCGGTGTCGGGATTATTCGGATCGCCGTAGAACCACAAGCTCAGAGTGTTAATACCTTTCTGCGTCCAGTTATTTCCGATCGCGGTGCTGGTCGTGCTTAATGTGACCTCTGAGTAGTTCGCGGTGGTGTTATTGTATAACAATGGAGCCGACTGGCTGCCGCCATTTACAATTTCGGTCTCAACAAAATGTTCACCATTTGCAAAATCCGGATCGGGATAACCAATCGTACTGCCGTTAACGCTGGGATTATAATATCCATCCGACCAGGTCAAATATATCCTGTTACAACCTTCCTGACCTTCGTTAAGGTCGTTGTAGGCCTCGAAATCATCAACAACAAGATAGTTACCTGTTGTAAAACTCCATACGTCACTTCTGTACGGCATGTCCGGTTGAGCCGTATTGACCTCATCGACACGCCAGTAATAGGTTTTATTGGATTCGAGAAATCCCGGAGGGTCGTAGGAAGTTTCCGTCATACCCTGATTCATTAAAACATCCTGCGGGTCATCCGGAGAGGCCTGGTTGACATCATTGAAATCGGTTCCTAAATATACATTATGGGTCACGGCCTTAGCGCCTGATTTCCAGCTAAGGGATGCGTCTCTGGGAACCTCCATCTGGCCGTCGGAAGGATTCGGCAGAAAGGCGTCCAAACGAGGCTTTGCTCCGGCCATAAAATTCACGGCATTGATGAATAGTGCTTGGCCTTCCGGCGTCAGGCGAGTGTCGCTCGGACCCGGAGCATCATCAGTGCCTGCACAGAACCATAAGCGTGGCCAAGCGGATTGTTGCGAACTACCGTCGTAGAACGGCGTCTCAGAGTCCCAATAGACGATCCAGAGCCAGCCATCAACAGAGTGCGTGGCCAAAACCTGACCGTTTCCCGCATCATTGATATCGAGTATATTCCATTCCGGGCCTGTAAGCATGGTAATCTCGTCACCAACATCACCGACACCATGGAACATAGGATGATCCTGCTCAATAGTGATACTGTCGTCGGCTTGAAGTTCAAGTACATCAGTATTATTGAGCCATTGCCAGCGGCTGCTGCGTGCCAGATAAACATTGCACAGGATCAGAGGAACAGTCAAACCATTCCATTGATTTATTTCATCATCATCAATATAAGCGCCGCTATTCGTTCTACGTCCTATAATAACCAGGTCTGCCGCATTTAACGTCTCAATTTTATCGTCATCCAGTGTTGTCATGTCCGTTCGGTGGGTTACTGTATGACCGGCTGACTCGAGCAAGGTTTCCCATTCCGAATAACCGCTTTCATCCGCGGTGTCCTCGTCAACCCAGATAATATCCGCAGCAGGAACGCTGAGAGCTCCGATCAGGATGAACAAAATCGACATAAGGAACGTGTTTTTGTTCATATTAAATCCTCCTTTAAAAAATCCTAAAGTTATCTAAAATGTATTTTGGCTACACACCAAAACATATGTTACCGCCGGTATATCAAATATTTTTATTCAATCTGCCACCTTACTCGCCGGTCCACTCCGGTCGAATATCATCGAAGAACACAAAACCTGAACCGCCTCCTGCGGTCGTATTGAGCTTGTTGCCAGAACCAATAGTCATCGAGTTAATGTTGCTGAGATTCGCGTTTTAATGTTATTAATTCACATAGGCCCACAAGTTCTCCTAAATATAATTGACGTCCTCCTAAAAATTGGAGGGCCAAATTAACAATTTTTTTAATTTTATATGTCGCTTTTGCTTTTAGTTTTATCTGGATTGGACGGAGTCAGAAGGTACCAATTCCAGCACGGGATCTTTCCAGAAACATCTGTCCATATTGCTATAAAATTCGACGGGTGGGGGCGTCTGGCTGTCTGTAACTACTAAGGTTAAAAAGCGATCATGGGAATTCAAGGGAACATGAATTCGACTCAGAGGGGGACGCCGTACATCTTGTTTTACATATCGAACTTCACCGTCAACCAACACCCATAGATCGATTTCTCCTACATCGAACTCGGAGGTAATGGGAATCCCAGCTAACGAATTAAATGCCGTAATCATGGCGCCTGGCATGGTTTGACGGATGGCGTTGAGATCAAAGGTAATGCCGATATTTGCAGATAGGGATAGCCCCGTTAATTGGGCAACGTCCTCGTGGCCAAAAGAGAAAGAATAAATGGGCACATCGCGATAACGCCAGCCGTTGGTGGCATTCCATTTGGTCCGCCCATCGGTATCAGGGCATTCTTGAAAAATGTGCCCGGCGGAACTCACCACAGAAGGCTCCTGACCACCGTCAGGAACAAAAACACCGTCAATATAAGCCAGTTCAGGAACGCGAATGTAGTCGTTAGAACACTGGTAATGGTCATCATCATAACGCTCGTTATTAGACTGCCACATTTTTGCCGGTCGATACGGATCATTGGCCCGGCCGGTGATAGGATTGATTGAGCCGTCGGCTGACGTCATCCCCGAACCCCCCAGGATGCCGGTGCCATAGCCATTGCCTCCACCCACTAAATCCGCCAAGCTTAAACGCTTACCAGGGATGCTGATTCTATTGGGATCCGGCAGCTCGCGCAGGAACTGTTGCGCTCCATAGTGAGATTGGCCGATGTAAACTGCACCCGTCATGTCTGTGATGGCACATTGTCCTTGCTTCAGGCGATTTTGAGACAAAGGTTTCTCCCGAATAGACGTGGCCACTGCGACCTCACCATCAAAGACGTGGACTTCTGATTGGCTGGAAGCATCCACAATGACACCGAATTCCGTACCAAAATCCTCAAAAATAGCACTGGGTGTTTGAATAGTAAAACCAATAGCTTCAAGGGGAACATGAGCTGTAACTGTACCGGTTGTCAAATACATCCGACCCGGGGATACTAAGCGGAATCGACAGGGCGCCTGTATGATCACCTGGGCTCCTTGTTTAAACGCAATTTCCGCACAGCCTTGTTCCAAGATCATCCATCCACGGCGCAATTCTAATTTATCCGGCGCAGTTTCCCACTGAGCACTAACGGTTCCCTGCAGTGTGGCAACAATAACACGGTCCTTAACAAGGTTAGCAACGAGGAGTCCCGTCAAGATCAGTATCCCACAGACGAATCCAATCTTGACGGTTCGAATGGCAATGCTGACCCAACGATGCACTGTTTGTAAGAGGTCCTGAACCTTATCAGCAAGATCCCATTGACGTGCATGAACCGACTGGGGTGCAAACTTAGGATGCTCTTGTTCTAGGAAGGCCTCAAGTTGTTGACGCGCATAACGTTCGATCTCCCGGACGCGCTCACTTGAGGACAAATGGGCTGGAGCCTCGTCCGGACCGTCACAGGCCGCCAGCAGGTGGGATCCGGATCTATGCAAGATGGCGTAGATGACGAGAAATTCCTGATAGATATCCTGTGCCTGGGGATCTTTTTTAAGCCTTGATTCCAACTCATCGAGTTGCTCCTGAGTGGTTGTACCTTCCAGGCAGTTGAAGATTAAAGTACTCAATTCTTTTTCTGAAGTGGGCCGTGTCATTCAAAGGTCTCCTCTTGGAATTGCCCAGATAAAAGCGTATAATGAACACATCGTCTGAGCTGATCATGACTTTATACAAACCTTGAACCGACCTATTAGCCTCCTCGGCAATGGCCTTGATAGTGAGGCCGTCCTCATAACGCCGTTTTAAGAGTCGACGGTCAGGTGAGCTAAGGCGTTTCAAACAGGATTTCAGGGCCGCCATACGGGTATCGGTTTGCTCAAAGGTTTTCTCTGCCCAAGGAGCCAGCACTCTCATCAAGTCATCACTGAAGATAATACGATGGTGCCCGCCGCGTTTACGATGGTCCATGACTTTATAAAAGGCGATTTTCTTGAGCCACGCGGCAAAATCTGTGCCTTCTTTAAAGGTTCCGAATTTCTCCCAAGCCACGCTGACCGTTTCCTGCATGATATCTTCAGCATCAGCACCATGGGGGACCAGGGTGAGGATGTAAGCAAAGATTCGGTTTTGGTGTCTCATAAAGAGGCGGAAAAACTGTCGTGTTCTTTTGGATTGCTTCATTTAATCCTTAAACTCAATGCATTTAACGGCAGGTAGCGATTCCATTAGACCACATCCCATTATATATACTTTATTGACCTTGATTCAGAGATTGGAGGTTAAAAAATTAAAATAAATACACATGACAGGCAGGCTATGCATGGATATGGTTGGTTCTGATTTCAGGCCCTCTTTGCTGAACACCTATTGTGCTACGCCGGTGTCCGTCTTTTCCGCGACACTGTGTAAAATGACGGTGGCGCTTTCGAGCGAGTCGGATTCAGCAGTGATGTTTTCGGTCCTGCCGAGACTTTGTGGATAAACAATGTTTATTGAAGCTGTATTTAAAAAACCTCCTTTCCTGCCATCTACGTAAAGCATGTTAAGACCAAAATTACCGTGTTTCAGCCTGCTTATATGGTTTTATAACTTCTACATAGGGCTCCTAAGTTTATTATCGTAAAAATATAGTGCACAGGGAACTACTTTTTGTTTCTAAAATTCGTCTGTTTGTGTATATAGTTCGTCTAACTATTTCAGTGAATGATGCTTACGGTATTGTAGCGGACTCATTCCCTTGGCCTGTTTGAAATATCTCGCGAGATTTTTCATGTCCGAGCAACCAAGCGTTTGAGCGATCTGTGAAATTGGCAGATTTGTAGTAACCAGCATGCGTGTGAGCTGGTCCACACGTACGCGTTTTATCTCTTCATGCACCGGTCGTTCCAGGACTCTGGCAAAGCGTTCGTATAAACTCCGGCGTGAAATTGGAACGGCCCGCAACACATCATCGACCTGGATGGCGTCTCTCCTGGCTCGTCGGTAAATGAACCGCATCGCCTGGGCCACGTATGGATCATCGATTTTAAGGATGTCGGTTGATTGTCTTGTAACAACATAGAGCGTAGGTACAATGATTCTCTTATCCGGTACTTGCTTGCCTCTCATTAGCTTGTCAAGCGCTGCAGCGGCATCATATCCCCCTTTTTCGGCGCCCAATGCTATGCTCGACAGCGGCGGTGAGGCCAAATCGCAAACAAGGTCGTCGTTGCCGAGTCCGATGATGGCCACCTGCTCGGGGACATTAAGACCTGCCATTTTACAGGCTTCGAGAACCTGCTGGCTCCGGTCGTCATTACAGGCCATCAGGGCAACGGGCTTCGGCAATCGCTTTAACCAGTCAACCAAAATAACCTGTTCTTTCTCCCATGAGTGCGGATACCTTGATTTTGGTTGTTCGTATTCGTAATGATGGATGCCGAAACCGGCCTGGATGACTCTTTCGCTGAAGCCTTTGCCGCGATCGCGGGACCAGTAATACATCTGCCCGAAACCGCAATAGGCGAATTGCTTGAAACCTCGACGCAGCAGATATTCAGCAGCCATTTTCCCGATCCCCACATCGTCGGTTACGATATTGTGCAAATTCGGAAATATCTCTCTATAAGGCGCAACAACAACGGGAAGACCCAGGGCAAGGATACTTTCAGTTAATTCCTGCTCGCGTTGTTCCCGCAGAATTATACCATCGACATCCAGTTTAAGCTGTTTTAAGGCCGTCTTTTTGCTGTCTGTACCCCAGTAGAACGGGGCCTGCCTGTAGAATATCCAGGGACCCTGGGCCCGTGAGTACTTTGCTATTCCGCGCAGAATTGACCTTCCGTATTTTCTCGAGGTCTCCATCATCAACAGGACTTTGTATTTTTCTTGCATGGTCTGTTAATCAGTTATACTAAAAAAAATCCGATCGAAACGTCCTACAACACCCTCATTTAGACTAATACCCCACCTTTTTATCCAAGGTAAGGAAAGGGTGCCGTCATTGCTATGGTTGCCTTTATTGTAAGCATTATTGCAACTCTTCTGATTAAAAAGTTCTGTACACCAACGAAAGAAACAGAACACTCGCAATGGCGACACCCTTGATTATATCAAAAATATAAACCACAAAAAACTATAAAACAATATATTTCACATGATAGTCCCGCTGCAGAAATCTGATTTGAGGACTAACTGTGTT
>Ga0315551_10000593_pt1 | contig 28770 bp, 25 predicted proteins | sample SalMarSW160290MG_FD_203678 | JGI IMG/M metagenome (GOLD analysis project Ga0315551, IMG submission 203678) | Salt marsh sediment microbial communities from the Plum Island Ecosystem LTER, Massachusetts, United States - Salt Marsh Sediment SW1602-90 ...
TATCAATTCTGGAAATAAGCGAAGGTGTTTTTGAAGTCCTCTCCACAAACGGAGATACTCACCTCGGAGGAGACGATTTTGACCATGTCATAATGGAATGGTTGATAGAAGAATTTAAAAAAGAAACGGGTATCGATATTTCCAACGATAGAAGTGCCGTTCAAAGAGTCAGAGATGCTGCAGAAAAAGCCAAGTGCGAGCTTTCTACAATGAAAGAAACCACGATAAATCTACCATATCTCGCCGGAGATAAAACTGGCGCAAAACATCTCGAAAAGAAATTAACAAGAGCCAAAATGGAATCCCTGACCGAAAGCCTTCTCAACAGGGTAGACGGTCCGGTAAAACAAGCACTTGAAGATGCAAAACTTACCCCAAAAGATATCGACGAAGTTATTCTCGTAGGTGGTATGACAAGAATGCCCATTGTTCAGGAAAGGGCTAAACAACTTTTTGGCAGGGAACCTCATAAGGGTGTAAACCCGGACGAAGTTGTCGCTGTAGGGGCAGCAATCCAGGGAGGAGTTCTTGCCGGCGACGTAAAGGATGTTCTGCTGCTTGATGTGACCCCCTTATCTCTGGGTATAGAAACTTTAGGCGGAGTGATGACCCCAATTATACCAAGAAACACTACAATTCCTACGGAGAAAAGCAAAGTTTTTACGACCGCAGAGGATAACCAGCCTGCTGTTTCTATACATGTTCTTCAGGGTGAAAGACCTACGGCAACCGATAATAGAACTCTCGGAAGATTCGAATTACCGGGTATACCTGCCGCGCCAAGGGGCGTTCCGCAAATAGAAGTCAGTTTCGACATCGATGCCAACGGAATACTCCACGTCTCCGCAAAGGACCTCGGAACCAACAAAGAACAATCCATCAGAATCGAATCATCTTCAGGTTTAACCGAGGATGAAATCGGAAAAATGAAACAAGACGCTGAAACATACGCGGAAGAAGATAAAAAGAAAGAAGCGTTAATCAATATAAAAAATCAAGCCGATACATTGATTTACACTTCGGAAAAAACTCTAAGAGAACACGGCGATGTGATTTCCGGCGAAGAACGAGGCAATATCGAAAACTGTATTTCCGACTTACGAGAGGCAATAAAGACTGAAGACGCCGCCAATATCAAACACAAAATGGAAAATCTCCAGAAGGCTTCTTATTCTATCTCCGAAAAATTATACAAAAAAGCAGAGCAAAAAACCGGACAGAAACCCGGACCCGGTACTACCGAACAGGGAAAAGAAGAAGAGAAAAAAGAAGAAGGCGAAGGTGAAGTTGAAGCCGACTTCGAAGTAATAGATGAAAACGAGGAGGACAAGGACAAAGGTAAATAGAAAAAAATATGCCAAAAGATAACGACTACTACGAAACCCTAGGGGTCAAAAAAGACGCAAGTACCGAAGAAATAAAAAGGGCTTATAAGAAGTTAGCCAGAAAACATCACCCCGACGTCAATAAAGACAATCAAAAAGAAGCCGAAAAAAAATTCAAAGAGATATCCGAAGCCTACGAAGTGCTTGCAGACCCGCAAAAAAGGGCTAATTATGACCGTTTCGGTAAAGAAGGGGTTCACTTCGAAGGCGGACATTTCACATGGCAGGACTTCACTCACCAGGATGACCTGCGGGATGTATTCGGAGACATCTTCGAAAACTTTGGTTTTGGCGGTGGCGGTGGTATTTTCGGAGATTTATTCGGACAAACAACAAGAACAGGGAGAACCAGAAGAGTACATAAACCGTCAGGCGAAGACGTTCGTATACCTCTCGAAATAACTCTCAAAGAAGCATCCGAAGGAATAACAAAAAAGATAAAAATCCGTTTGTTCGAAAAGTGCGGAAGATGTGACGGAAGAGGCGGAACGACAACAACCTGTTCCCGGTGCAACGGAAACGGCGAGGTTCAGGTAAGCCGTTCGAGTTTCTTCGGACAGATGGTATCCGTTTCTACCTGCCCTGTATGCAGGGGAATCGGCGAAGTCGTAAAAGACGCCTGTCCCGATTGTCACGGAGAAGGGCGAGTTAAAAAAGAAAAACAAATTTCGGTCAGAATTCCCGCAGGGGTTGAAACAGGAAACTACATTCCTTTAAGAGGCGAAGGGAACGTCGGCATAAGAGGAGGCTCAAAGGGCGGGATAATCGTCCAGATAACCGTAAAAGAAGACCCAAAATTCCAGAGGGAAGGCAGCGACTTAAGAATAAAAGTCCCGATAAGCTATAAAACAGCCATCGAAGGCGGAAAAGTAACCATACCTACCTTAAACGGAAGGGTAAACCTAATAATACCGTCCGGAACAAGATCCGGAAAAATATTCGCTCTAAAAAGTCAGGGTATGGGCAACCTCTACGGCATGGGCAAAGGAGACCTCCTCGCAGAAGTCTATATCTGGACACCTGAGAAAATCTCCAAAAAAGCAAAGGATTTGCTTAAGGAACTCGATAAGGAACTCGGCAACCCACCGAAATTGTAAAGACCTAACCACAGATTACACAGATTAACACAAGATTACCCCACCACACCTTATTTTATATTTTTTGTTTGTTTTAACTAAAACCTAAAACCGAAAAACCAAAACCTAATATCTCACACAGAGACACAGAGAACACAGAGCCACCCCACACCCTAATATATATTTTGTTTTCTAAAACCCAACCCTCCCCAAGACCAAAAATCAACAACAAATTGCACAAATCTCACAAATGAATGGAAGGCAGATTAAAGGATGATAAATTGAAAAAAACATGTTTTTTTATCTTTTTGATATTATGTTCTCCTACATTATTGAAAGCAAGTTGGACTCAAGAAGAAATAGAAACAATCACAAGTGAAATCCAAAAAAAGTTACCCTCTTGGAAAACAGAAGAGACGGTTGAAATACTTAAAGAATCCGAAAGCAGAGGGGGGCAATACATCGATGCAAGACAAACCGACGAAGGAAGAATTAGCATAAAAATAATGGGCAAAACTGTTTTGCTTGATGGAAAAGATATTACCGGAAATTTAGGCAGCAAAATTACACATGGTAATAATAGTCCCATAATAGAAAATGTAGATAATAGCGAAATAGCAGTAGGAGACCAAGCTACAGCCTATAAGGAAACGAAAAAGACAAGTATAAACCTTTCTTTAATATTAGCAATCTCCTTTTACCTTTACATCCCAATATCCGTTGTTATTTACATAATTTTATTTAGAAAATTAAAAAAACAGCGTAGGTTAAAAAAATAGCAGTAAAATTAAAAAATAAGATTTCAGAGCTGAGATTCAGGAGAAAAAAATAAATTAAAATCCTGTTAATCCAGTTAATCCTGTCTGAAAAATTGTTAGTGGGTTGGTGTGTTGGAAAAACCGCAATGAAAAATCCGTGTTTATCCGTGTGAATCCGTGGCCAATTAAGGTATTATGGGAGGAGTTTTAAACAAAAAAATCTTGTGTTTATCTGTGTAATCTGTGGTTAATAAAAGTGACAAAAATTTTTCACCTTGACATTTTACCAAAAAATCCGTATAAATATATTAAACAATTCTAAAAAAGGAGGTGTTTTATGGATTATGGTGATTATCCCGGAGCAGCAGGAATGGCTACAGGCGTGATTGCAATTTATTTAATAGTTGGTCTCTTAATGATTATCTCCCTATGGAAAATCTACACCAAAGCAGGAAAACCCGGTTGGGCTGCAATAATACCAATCTATAACATCATAGTTCTGCTTGAAATAGTGGATAAACCTTTATGGTGGTTTCTGCTTATGCTCATTCCCCTTGTCAACATCATAATATCAATAATCGTCTCACTTGAGCTCGCGAAAAAATTTGGTCAGAGCGTAGGCTTCGCAGTTGGAATGATACTTCTTCCTATAATATTTTATCCGATACTCGGTTTCGGCAGCAGCAAATATACAGGGTAAATTTCACTTGATGTAAAACCTCTTAAATCAACCCTGAGTCTAAAAAAACCACAAAAACTTAATGTTTTTGTGGTTTTTTTAGACGTTTCCGTATAAGTTAAAGTTCCGGGTTAAAAAAATAAAAAATGAGGTGTGTTGTGGGCTTTGCGCCTTGGTGTCTCTGTGGCTATTTTTAAGTTTCGGGTTAAGACCATTTTTTTGTCAAATAAGTAAGAATGGGTTTTATCATCTGCAGAAATTGGATAGGGAAAGGACTCTTTTCCAATATTTGATTAAAAATTTTAGAAGAATAAAACATTAAATACATATCTTTTTTTATCATATTCTGATAGTTCCCAAGAGGTGCTCCCTCTTTCAGATTAGAACTAATAGCTTTTGAAGCACGGTAAGCAGATTGAACCGCATTATAAATTCCTCCGCCGGTTGCCGGGTTCGCAAGAGAAGCAGCATCACCTACCAACAACGTATTCTTCCATACCAGTAATTCCTGAGTAGAAAATATCGGGTAAGTCCATTTATAAACATCTTTTGGTTCGGGAAATCCATAATCCTCTAAAATTTTATGCAACTTCGCTTCGCCCTCTCTGAAACAGCCAGGCAAAGTTCCGAATCCTACATTTGTCTTATTCCCTTTAGGAAAAATCCAGGCATAACCATTTTTCGTGTAGGAAAAATCAAAAAGCAGTTCTTTTTTAAAATTAAAAGGAACATCAGCAATTATAGTTTTCATCATACTCTTGATTTTTCCATACCTGCCGAATCTTCTGACAACACTTCCTGCCCCATCTGCGCCCACTATTATTCTGCCTTTTAATTTGCCTATTTTCGAATGAACTACTCCTTCCTCAACTTTAAGAACCTTGCATTCTTCAATAAATTCAGCACCGCTACCAATAGCCTGTTTCAATAAAAAATAATCGAATTTTTTTCTATCAACTACATATGCTATGGGTATCCCCAATTCAATTTTGCAAAAGTGACTATTCTTTCTAAAAGAAAGACCCATAGCTTTATCCTCTGCTACCGGCTCCAGCGAAAAAGGGAAAAAATTATTTAAGGAAACCTGGAAAGCACCTGCACAGGGTTTGGTTCTCGGAAATTTAGCTTTATCAAAAAGAAGAACGTCGAATCCTTCTCTCGATAAAAAATAAGCGAGAGAAGACCCTGCAGGACCTGCTCCACAAATAATCACATCTCTTATGTCCATATATATCCCTGCAAAATAAAAGCAAATGAACCTAATGTCAAGGAAGTAATAAGCAAAGTTTCGGGTTTAGCGATTAGTATATTAGTAAATCAGTGAATCGGTAAATTAGTAAAAAAAATTCGTGCTATTCACCTGCCCCGTAAGGAAGAATGATTGTATTCGGGGTGCAATTTAATGTTCCGGTCGTAGATTCTTCGAATCTAAGTTAAGTCGTTAAATTGTCTCTCATCCACCCATTCACTCATTTGCCCATCCACTATTTTTGTGGGCGGTGTTCTATGTGGTTGAAAAACAATGCTTGACAGCCTAAATAAAATAATTATAATAATTTTATGAATGCAATGATTAGTATAATTATAAGAGAAAAAGATTTAAAAAATAGTTAGACTATGATTAGAACAGCAAGAAATTATTTTTTCTGGTTTGGTGGACTAACATGCATGATTTTTTTAGCATATTGCATTGCCACAATGTTAATTGTCTTTCTTCTAGGTCCACCGCCTTCAACAATTGAGGGATATTATATAATGCTTAATGAGAGTCGATTAAATGGACTTTTACGACTTGATATACTGACAGTATTTGTAATGCCATTATATTATCTGCTTTTTCACAGCATATATCTGGCAATAAAAAGGGAGAATCAGGAATTGGATTTGTTTTCGTTGATTATAGTTTATGCTGGATTGACTTTGTTTCTTTCGACAACATCAATATTTTCATATTTAAGTTTGAGTGATAAATATATATTAGCTATCAGTGAAATCGAGAAGAGTCGAGTCATAGCAGCAGGAGAAGCGGTACTATCAAAGGATATGTGGCATGGAACAAGTGCTTTTATTGGAGGTATACTATTACATATAGGAGCAGTTCTTTTTTCGATTTCAATGATAAGGAGTAAAGTTTTTAATAAGATAACCGGATATGTAGGTGTTCTGATTTTTGGGATGGATTTAATACATATATTAATTGTATTTGTATCGCCAAAAGTCAGTAATATAATAATGGTTACAGCAAGTACCTTTTATTTATTATGGTTTCCATTAGTTGGATTTCGATTATTTAAATTAAGCAGAAGTTAGAGTTAATAATATAATTATGATATCACTTAAGGAATTCTTTATCTTTTTTATTTTATCGATATTGAGCTGCGCATCTACCAGTTCCGACGAACCGGATTATTTTCTGAAAATTTCCGGTAATAGACCGTATGGTATTGCTTTTGATAATAATGGATTAATGTATATGATAACCGCCCCCCCAACAGGTAATGGGACACTATCGAAAGTTACACCGGATGGAAAAATTACTGCTATAGCCGTACTTGAAGGAAGTTTTATTGGTCCCGGAATTTATATCGACAATAACAAAGGCATATATATAACAGTGGGAAATAAACTATTAAAAGTCTCTCCGGATGGCAATACCGAAACAATCGCAGATGGATTCTCATTATGTTTCGATGTGAAGTTGGACAACAATGGAAATACTTATGTCGCGGATGATTTAAAAGGTATTATTTATAAAATCGCTCCTTCAGGTAAGAAAGATATTTTCTTCAAAAGCGATACTACCGGTCCATTTGTTCTTACGAGTATAGTTATCGACAGTAATAATGAGAATTTGTATGCAAGAGAAGGAAACAGAATAATCAAATTCAAAATAAACTCAGATAGTACTTCCGAAAAACCCGAGGTAATTATCGATAATACTAAAATGTTTTACTTGTGCAGGGACAATAATAACAATATATATGCAAGCACAATCGAAAACGTAATAAAAATCGATACCAGCGGGAACATTAAATATCTTTCTCAAAAACCGCTAAAGACTTCAATCGGTGTAGCTGTCGGAGGTAAAGGATTCGACGAGAAAAGTCTATATGTTACTGTTGAGGATGGAATAATAAAATTCCCTATTCTAAAATAAATATTATCTTGTTGTTTCCAAACTTGACAGTCTAAGTAAAATAATTATAATAATTTTAATGAAAACAACAATTAGTACTCACATAGATAATCTAAATCTCAAAAAGGAAAGTGATATACTACAAAAATCTTTAGAAGTTGATTCCGACAATTCACCTATATCGGCATATCCGCATTACATCTACACTGCCAAATTGGGAGGATATTCGCAATGCGGATATAAACGAGTTAGCAAACATTTTTCAAAAGCATCGCAATTCAAAAAAATAATTTATAATTCCATGGAAAGACTCAGATTGCAATCAGTATCATTTCTAATCATTTGTTTTGGATTTAGCTTCTCCATTTCATCATATTCGCAAACAAAGGATTCATATTATCCAAATAATAAATGGAGAGTTTCAACACCTGAAGAACAAGGAGTAGATTCAAAAAAACTTTTGGACATGTTTAAATTCATTCAAACTTCCCAATTAGACTTTCATAGCATTTTAATAATAAGAAACGGTTACATAATTACTGAGGCTTATTGGACTCCTTATCATGAGAACACAACTCATAATGTAAAATCCGCCTCGAAGAGTATAATGTCAGCATTGGTAGGAATCGCTTTAGAGAAAAATTATTTAAATAATTTGAATCAGAAGGTTTCAGAGTTTTACCCTGAATATGTTAAAGACCCACTAAAACAAACTATTTCTTTGAATGATTTACTCACAATGACCGGAGGATTTGATTGGATGGAAGATGCTGGCCCATCACCTTATGATTTAGACAATTGGAATAAGATACCAATGCGTGACAAACCTGGAGAAACATTTGAATACAACACAATGATGACCCACATGATGTCTGCAATAATAACAAAGGCTGCTGGAGAAAACACAAAAGAATTTGCGAATAGATGGCTTTTTGGACCGCTTGGTATAAAAGACTATCAATGGACAAAAAGTAAAGACGGATTTTATCATGGTGGATCCGACATTTTTTTAACCCCTCGCGATATGGCAAAATTTGGGTACTTATATTTAAGAAACGGCCGATGGAACGAAAAACAGATAGTATCAAAAAAATGGATTAAAGAATCAACTTCAAAAAAAGTGAATATTCCTCCTGATGATTTGTATGCCGAAAGTTTAAATTATGGTTATTGGTGGTGGATTCAGGAAAAGGCTTATATGGCCTGGGGCGCAGGTGGACAATACATAATTGTTAGACCTAATTTGGATTTAGTGATTATAATAACTGCTAACGGATTTGATAAAATCAATCGTTACAGAGAATTTATGAAATCATTTTTAGAGAATTATATCTATTCGGCTATTATTGATAATTCCCCCCTTCCCACTGAACCCTTAGCTTTACAAGAATTAAATAATATTATTAAGGAAATAGAAAACCCTAAAGAAATATCTAATAGTTTAGAGCCAAAAAATGCAGCGAAAATTTCTAACAACAATTATATTTTCGAACCTAATGAAATGGGGTTCAGATCAACAAATCTTACATTTAACAATAATGATATATGCTCATGGGTATATTATCTTGGTGAAAAACAGGTTCATATGCAAGTAGGTTTGAAAGGCAATTATATCATCAACAAAACAGATTTCTCAATGGGAGTTAATCCCGGTGGTGAAGAAATAGCCTGCAAAGGATATTGGAAAAATGATGATACATTTATTATCGAACATCATATTATTGGTGATCCCTCAAAACAAATTTTCGAACTACGTTTTAATGAGCAAAATCTAAATATGAATATTTCTACTTTTGGTATGAATACAACAATTATAGGAACAATTGAAAAACAAAAAAAATAAAAAAGATAGGGTGTGGGCTTTGCGCCTTAGTGGCTTAGTGGCTAATCAAGGGGTTGTGGGCGGAGTTTTAAAAAATATAATAAATGGGGTATGTGGTGTGGCTCTGTGTTCTCTGTAGTCAAAAAATGAGAATTAGTGTGATGCAGCTGAAGCTTGACAGTTTAAGTAAGATAATTATAATAATTATCATGAACTCAATAATTAGTATTCGCATGAATAATCTAAATCTCAAAAATAAAGATGATATACGACAAAAATTTTTAAAAGGAAATTCCGTCAATTCAGCCAGAGTTAAAATATCCGCATTGTATTTATCTCACCATTTTGATGGTATATACGTAATTATTTCGGATATGAACGAGTTATATAAAAACCGCTAAAATAAAGAGTTAATTATGAAAATTATTCAATGGCTGATAGTTATAATAGGAATGATACTAATTGTAGTTCATGGATTTTGGTCCAGTGCATTTAAAGTTGACGGCATTACAATCTTAATCCTTTTTATCTTATCTATACCATTTGTTGCTCAATACTTAAGAAAGGCAAAGTTCCCAGGAGCGGAATTTGAATTCAAAGAAGAAATCCGCGAAACTCAGGAATTAGTCAAAAAGTCGGTTGAACAAGCAGAAAAAGCTGAAAACGCTGGTGAAAGAAAGATATTACCATTTGAAACTTTTAATTTATCTGCTGTAAGAGCGTTATTAAATTCCGATCCTGTATTAGCCTTAGCGGCGTTGCGAATCGAAATAGAAAGGAAGTTGAGGTCTGTGGCAGATTTTTTAGACCTTCCCACGAGAGATAAATTACCAATTCCCAACCTCATTGAGAGTGTAAGTAGACAAGAGATGCTATCATTCGAACAAATTACGGCTTTACGGAAAATCGTCAATATGTGCAATAAAGCAATTCATGGTTCTCTGATATCCGAAGAGGAAGCAAAAGAAATAATTGATTTAGCAGAAAAACTTAATGAGTCCTTTTCCATTGGGTATTCAATAGATTTTTCCCCAAATCAGGATTATGAAAAACATGATTTAATTTGCGAGTGGGAACATTGCATTGAGTGGATGCCACTTACAGAAGAAACAACAGAATATTCTTGTCCTGTTTTTGGTCATAATTGTCCCGGTGGGGTCAAGAAAGTATCTAAATGCGGCAAGACAATAAAGGATATTCCTAGTGACCGGTTTATCAAGAAGTAACAGCCTTTACATAACACAATTTAAAAAACAATAAGAAATTGCTGTGTGCCTTAGTGTCTTCGTGGCCAAATTAGGATTTTGGATTTAGGGTTTGGGATTTAGTAAAAAAAATAAAAAAATCAGTATGTATCCGTGTGAATCCGTGGCAAAATTAGTTAGTGGGTTGGTCTGTGGGAGGGTTAGTGTGTTTTAAAAGTGAAAATAAAAAATTTCGTGTATTTAATGTGTTTAGTGGTTAAATAAATTGTTTTTTTCTCTGTGTCCTTTGTGTCTCCGTGTGAGAATTAGTTTTTTTTAGTGTGTTTCGTGGTCAATTATCTTTTTTTCTTCCGGAAATCAGTTTCGAAAATTCCTCTTCCTCGATAATCTTCACACCCAATTTTTTCGCCTTCCCGAATTTTGAACCGGGATTCTCCCCCACCACCACGTAATCGGTATTTTTGGAAACCGAATTTATTGCCCTTCCTCCCAAACTTTCAACCAAACCTTGCGCTTCTCTGCGGCCATATCTATCTAAGTCGCCTGTAAAGACAAAACTCTTGCCCTTCAAAGGAAGCGTTCCTTCTTTCTTTGCTTTGCCTTCCATCGTAAGACCGGATTTCTTCAATTTTTCTATAACCGAAAGGTTTTTCTTATTCCGGAAAAAAGAGACAACAGAAGAAGCGGTGTTCTCCCCTATTCCTTTTATAGTAAACAATTCATCTTCGGTTGCACTTTTTAATTTATCCATTGAAGGGAAAGCACCCGCAAGTAACTTCGCAGCATAAGTCCCGACAAAAGGTATGCCAAGAGAAAATACAAGACGGTCAAAGGGTCTTTTTTTGCTGTTTTCGATTCCAAGTAAGAGATTCTCTGCAGATTTTTTCCCCATCCGTTCGAGTTCTTCAACATCACTCTGCTTTAAATAATAAAGGTCTGCAAAATCGGAAACCAATTTTTTGTCAACCAATTGATTTACAAGAACATCACCAAGACCATCTATATTCATACCATCCCTGCATCCATAATGCAGGATTCTCTTTTTCACCTGAGAGGGACAGCGAATATTTATGCACCGGTAATAGACCTCTCCTTCGGGACGTATTAATTTTTCCGAACAAACCGGACATTTCTCCGGAAATTCAAATCTTTTTTCACTTCCGTCTCTCGCATCTTTATTCACTCCCACAACATGGGGAATTATATCTCCCCCTTTCTCGAGGAAAACCTTATCCCCCACCCTGATGTCCTTTCTTTCTATTTCATCCTTATTAAAAAGAGATGCACGGGAGACCGTAGTTCCCGCAACAAAAACAGGCTCGAGTATCGCAATCGGAGTTGCTATACCCGTCCTTCCAATAGATATTTTTATCTCTTTTAAGCTGGTAACCTTTCTTTCTGCGGGAAATTTATATGCCACAGCCCATCTCGGAGATTTCGAAGTCGAGCCCAATATTTCTCTATCTCGAAGGTTATTCAATTTAAAAACAAGACCATCCGTCTGATAAGGAAGTTCGAATCTCTTAGTCTCCCACGTTTTTATCAAATCTTTTGCAAGGGAGACATAGCTCCGCACTTCGCGCAGAGGACTGACCTTGAATCCTATCTTTTCCAGAACGTCAAGCGCCTGCTTATGAGTCTTGATATCTTCGGGTAAGCTTCCATAAGAATGAATGTAGATATCGAGGTTTCTTTCCGCTACGATTTTGGAATCCAGGCTTTTCAAAGTACCCGCAGCGGCATTCCGCGGATTCGCAAAAAGCTGTTCCTCTTTTTCTTCCTTTTCTTTATTTAACTTCAAAAAAGAAGAATTCGGCATAAAAACTTCGCCTCTCACTTCAAGATGGGGATATTTATCGCCGCCTTCTAATAACAGAAGCGGCACACTCTTTATCGTTTTCAAATTCTGCGTTATATCGTCCCCAACAACCCCATCGCCGCGTGTAGAACCCCTCGTAAACCTGCCGTATTCGTATTCAAGAGAAACAGCAACTCCATCGATTTTCTGTTCTACAACCCATTCAATAGAATAAAAATAAATCTTGCCAATAAGATTTCTCCGGACTCTTTCTTCAAATTCTAAAAGTTCCGATTCATCATAAGTATTATCGAGAGACAGCATCGGAGGGTCATGAGTAACATGAGAAAATTCCTCCAACGGTTCGCCACCCACCCTCCGGGTCGGAGAATTGGGGTCTTTGGCTTCAGGATACTTTTCTTCGAGTTCCTCGAGATTTTTCATCAACTTGTCAAACTGAAAATCGGATATTTCGGGGTTGTTTAAAACGTAATATCTATAATTGTGGTAATTTATCTTTTTTCTGAGTTCTTCGATTTTTTTCTTTATTTCACTCGGGATACTCATTCGATTTCATTTTCCTTGAAAATTAAATATCAAAAATTAAAAAGCAAAATGACATATTAAAATGCAAAAACCGAAAAGAATAGCACGCAGATAAACGCAGATTTTTAAAGATTTGAATTACCCAACACCACCCCAGATTAATTGGCCACTGATGGACACGGATTACCCAACTACCCATCCCAAATCTAATTTTGTTTAAAACAATAAAATACTTTTTTAAACCTGTGTTTATCCGTGTTAATCCGTGGCTATTCTTTTTTCTTTTTCTCTGTGTACTCAGTGTTTTTTTCTTTTGTAACACAATTATCTCTCTGTGTCCTCTGTGGTAAATGTTTTTTTCTTTTTGAATTTTGATTTGTATTTTTCCATTTTAATATTTAATTTTTACATTTCAGCGACTATACAGCACTATATTTTTTCTAAAATATAGCGACCTGCTCTCAAATCTATAAGTGCTACTAAAAACTAGTCCATTTGTTTTCTTAAAAATGTCGGTACATCCAGATCTTCGATTACTTTTTTATCCCTCATAAAAGCCGAACTATCGAAAATTTCAAGATTTTCTTTTAATTTATTCAACTCGCTGAGACCGTCGAATTCCCTTGTAGTTGAAATTCCTCTGAAATCGATTTTATCTATCTCGTCTCTTTCCGGCTCTCCGATACCCGTAGCAATCAAAGTAATTTCTGCCTCTTTTCGATTTTCTTCAAATACAACTCCCATAAACATGTCATTATCTTCATTCTCGGCTGCTCCAACGGCTTCTCGTATGACTTCCATGGCTTCTTTCATTTCCTTCAAAGTAAAGTCTTCCCTGTCAACTGTAAAATTAACAAGCACTGCTTTTGCCTTCGATATATCCGTATCCTCGAGCAGAGGCGAATTAATAGCTCCCTGTGCAGCCTCCAGAGCCTTGTTTTCGCCGGTAGCCTGTCCTATTCCCATCAAAGCTTTTCCTCTTTTAGACATTACGGTTTTTACATCCGCAAAATCCAGACTCCAATAGGCGTCTCTAAGTAGGAGTCCGCTGATGCTTCTTACCGCTTTCATTAACACATCCATCGAAACTTCACTCAAAGCTTTCGAAAGAGCCATATTTCCCATACTCATCAGTCTATCGTTAGGAACAACAAGTAAAGTATCGACAACAGGAGAAAGGTCTTTTATTCCTTTTTTAGCTCTTCTTATCCTGCTTGACTCATAATAAAAAGGTGTCGTTACGACCCCAACAGTCAAAATTCCTTTTTCTTTGGCAAGAGAAGCAATAACAGGAGCTGCTCCGGTACCGGTGCCTCCTCCCATCCCAGCGGTTATAAACAGCATATCAATATCCTCGGTCAAAACCTGCAATTTATCGATATTTTCCTCTGCAGCTTTTCTTCCAAGTTCCGGATCCCCACCTGTACCCCTACCCTTGGTTGATTCTTTTCCTATCTGAATTTTATCTGTCGTGGGTACCAGATTCAAGTCCTGGACATCCGTATTTACGGCCCAGAAATCCACACCGGACATGCCCGCTTCCACCATGGTGGTAACAGCGTTTCCTCCGCAACCTCCCACTCCCGCAACTCTAATCTTAGCCGGACAATTAGTTTTACCTTTAGATTTAAACATTAAGCCTCCTTTTTAAAAAAACTCTTCAAACCACTGATTCATTCTTTTTAAAACGGAATCAAACATGCTTTTTCCCTGAATTTTTCTTAAATTATCACCCGACCTTTCCGCACCATATTTTATAAGACCCACCGATGTGGCAAAAGCCGGGTCGCAAACCGCATCACGAAGACCAACAATCTCCTCGGAAGGTACACCCACTCTGACCGGTAAACCAAATATATCCTCCGATAGTTCCGTAATACCTGCAAGCTTGGCGGTCCCACCGACCAAGACTATCCCTGCGGAGAGCATTTCATAAAGCGGGTCGCCGCTGAGCTCTCTGTGAGCCAGGGTCAGTATCTCCTCCACCCTGGGTCTTACAATTTGCTGCAACAAATCAACAGTAACCTGCTTATCTCTTAAACCCGATATACCCTTTACGGAAATCATTTCCTTTCTTTTATCTTCGGTAAGTTCTTTAACCGTCGTATGTTCAATTTTTACTCTTTCCGCCTCCGTATGGGAACACCTGAGTCCCACACCGATATCGTTCGTAATATTTTCACCACCCAGACCAATAACGGCAGTTTTCCTCAGACTACCGTTGTAAAAAACAGCCAGATCGGTCGTGCCGCCCCCTATATCGATAAGAATAGCGCCCGCTTCTTTTTCGTCATCGGATAGAACAGCGTATGAAGACGCAAGAGGTTGAAGAACTATATCGTTAACCTCATACCCGGACTTGTTGACACATTTGCAAATATTCTTGGCAGAAGTAACCGCTCCGGTCACAATTACTACACTCGCTTCCAATCTCTGGGCAAACATCCCGACCGGGTCGTCTATCCCTCCCTGCCCATCCAGCACGAAATCCGTAGGTATAATATGAATTACTTCCCTCTCTACAGGCAGAGCCATAGATTTTGCACCTTCCAAGACCCTTTCAACATCTTCGCGAGTAACCTCATTATCGGGACCCGTAACCGCCACGACTCCCCTCCCCTGGATATTTCTTATATGGTCTCCCGCAATTCCGGTAAATACACCGCTGGCTTCCTTGCCCGCCATCATTTCTGCTTCTCTCATTGCCTTCAGTATGGACTGAACTGTCTTGTCTATGTTTATGACAATACCCTTGCGTAATCCCTCCGAAGGATATCTTCCCACACCTATGATATTGACCTTCCCTTCTTCAACTTCAGCAATAACGGAAGCAATTTTCGTTGTACCGAGATCAAGACCCACTACAATATCATTTTCCTCAGCCAATTCTTACCTCCTTAAAATCACCATATTCTTAAACCTAAAATCAAGCCTTCCTTTAAATCGATTCTCTTTATCGTTCTCTAAGATACGTTTCAGTATCTCGCACTTCTTTTCAAAATCGCCATCTCCCCATATAACTTCAAAATTCGAACACTTTGTTCTCACTTCTCCGGACTTTATCTGCATCTTATCAATGGTAAACGAGTTCATCATTTTAAAGATTTTAATCGCTTGCAATACTTCCTCTCCCGGAACCCCCTGTTTCACTTCGACTTCAGGCAAAGAATTAACTTCATCGGTATAAAAAACAAAACCTTTCCTATCCATCACTCCTGTGCCGGTACCTGCAATTCTTACTACCGGCACTCTCGGGTTAACCTGAATCCTGAGTTTACCTAAAATATTCCTTCTCATACTAACAGATTCTACCCAGACAATGGATTCAATGGATTTCTTTAACTCCTTTAAATCATCTAATTCTACTTTCTTAACTATCTCTCCGATTTCATTCTTCCTTGCTTCCGAAATTTCCCGAACATAACTTATGTGTGCATTTCCGACAGGAAGAGAAAACGGGAATATTTTATATAAAAAATATATCAGCAAGAGTACCAATATATAACGTATTTTAAATCTGAATTTCTTTTTCTTTGCCAACTACTTTCACCTCCAGTTCCAAATCAATTCCAAAATTTTTCTTTATCTTATCCCTTACCAACCTTACAAGCTCAATAAAATCCCTGGAAGTGGCTTCCGGATCAGTCAAAAAATAATTGCAATGTTTTTCCGAAATTCTCGCACCTCCAATCTTCATCCCCTTGCATCCGGCTTTCTCAATTAATTCTCCCGCAGAAGAACCCTCGGGATTCTTGAAAACCGACCCGCAGGTACCTACCACAGACGAGAAAACAGGCTGTCTTTCCTTCCTCAGTTTTACTACCTCTTTAATTTTCTTTTCGATATACTCTTTTTCTTTTCCGCTCAGGAAAAACTCCACCTCAAGTACAATCTCGCCTGAAAGACTGGATTTTCTATAGTCAAACCTCAAATCTTCAACTCTAATTTCTTTCCCGTCTCTCAAAACCTTAACAGCTTTTATGTAATCACCTATTACGCAATCAAAAGCCCCTGCATTCATAACAGCTGCACCGCCAACACTTCCGGGAATACCAGCCAGCGATTCAAAACCCGAAAGAGAAGATTCTCTGGCAATATTTATTACATCATATAAACCGGCTCCCGCCTCGGCAACCAGTTTAGCATCGCAAACATCGACTTTTTTCATGTTTGCCGTACTTATGACAATACCAGAAAAGCCATCGTCGGAAAAAAGCAAATTAGACCCCTTACCCATTATAAAACTCGGAATCCCATCTTCCCTTGCAAAAGATATTGCTTTAGAAATATCTTCAGCATCAGCCGCCATAAGAAAATACCTCGCCTTCCCCCCTAAATGCAGAGAAGTATGATAGGATAGAGGTTCCTCTAATAAAAGTTTACCTTTTGTTTTTAATCTCATCAAGCATATCCTCTGCAATTTCATATATATTACCCGCACCAAGAAAAATCACCATATCTCCTTTCGAAAGATGGGAAATAAGGAACTTCGGAATTTCTTTCCTATTCTCGACATATTCTACATCCTTGTGTCCGAAATTAATGCATTGTTCTTTTATAATCTCGCCGGTAACACCGGGTATTGGGTCCTCGCGCGACGGATAAATATCTGTAACAATCACTTTATCTGCCTGGAAAAATGCCTTTCCGAATTCTTTCTTCAGTAATATCGTTCTTGAATATAAATGCGGTTGAAATACCGCCACTATTCGTCCTTCCCATCCCGCTCTTGCGCCGGCAAGAGTGGCTTCAATCTCTCTGGGATGATGAGCGTAATCATCTATTACAAGAATTTCCTTTTCACGTCCTATTTTTTCAAATCGCCGCGCTATACCCTTACATTTACTTATTCCTTCCTTGATACCATCCCAATCGACTCCCATCTCCCGGGCAACGGAACAGGCTGCTATTGCATTAATTACGTTGTGTTTACCCGGCAGATTTACTTTAATATTTTCTATCCTGTCCCCGTTCGCAATAATGTCAAAAGAATGGACAAAACCTTCTCTTTTTAAATTCAATCCTTTCACATCCGCATTGGGAGAAAGACCGAACGTCAACACTTTTCTTTCTATTTCCGTCCTGATGGAAAGAGAAACAGGGTCATCCATCGAAAGGTGGACGGCCCCGTAGAACGGGACAGAATTGGCAAATTTCTTGAAAGTATCCTTAATATCATCAAGGTCTTTATAGATATCAAGGTGGTCGGCATCTATATTCGTAATGACTGCCACAGTGGGAAATAGTTTTAAAAATGAACGGTCGCTTTCGTCAGCTTCTGCAACAAGATACTGGCTCTCTCCCAACCTTGAATTATTTCCGGCACCTCTTAGAATTCCGCCTACAACTACAGTGGGATCCAGTTTACTCTCTCTCAAGATCGATGCGATGAGAGAAGTAGTCGTGGACTTACCGTGAGTTCCAGCAACAGCTATAGAAAACTTCATCCTCATCAACTCGGCCAGCATCTCGGCTCTTCTGCTGATAGGTATTTTCTTTTCCCTGGCCTGTTGCAATTCGACATTGTCCCTCGATAAGGCAGAGGTATAAACAACGACATCCGCATTCCCGACATTATCCTTATGATGAGGTACCGAAACCTTAATTCCTAAATTTCTAAGCCTTTTGGTATTTTCGGACTCTCTCTGGTCGCTACCGGTAATTTCAAAACCCATATTAAAAAGTAATTCGGCGATACCGCTCATTCCGATTCCGCCAATGCCGACGAAGTGAACCTTTTTAAACCGCCCGAACATACCTTAAAATCCTTTCAGCTACTTTTTCCGCCGAAGCATATCTATCTACAGTAATTTTATGACCGTAAAGTTTTTCTACTAATTTCGGAATTTCTTTCACATTCACTTCTTTTTCTCTTTTAATTATTATATTATTTCTATCAAAGGCAAGTCTTTTTGCGTTAAAAAATTGATGATCTCTAAAAGCATACGGATACGGAATCAGGATAGCCGGAATCCCGAGATTTTCTATCTCCGCAGTGGCTGACGCTCCTGCTCTCGAAATAATTACATCACTCACGGAATAAGCAAGGTCCATTCTATCTATGAACGGGAATTGGCGAACACACTCAAAGTCGGTTTCTACTTTAAACTCTCCTCTCTGAATAATAAACTGCCAGTCTTTCTTCATCAAAGGTATCAAATCCTCGGAGAGTCGAGCAAGAAATCTCGCACCACGGCTTCCCCCTATTATAAGTAGCGTTTTTTTTCCGGCTACAAGAGAAAAATAATCGATTGCTTCTTCATAATTTCCTCCCATCAGGTTTTTCCTGACCGGAATGCCTGTGACAATTTTTTTCTTTCCGCCCAGAGACGGAAACTCCCCTTCATAAGGCAAAAACACTTCCGTAGAAAATCGGGAAAGTAAATTTACGGCTTTTCCCGGCTTTGAGTCAAGGACAAGAGTAAAAACCGGTAATCTCATCAAAATTCCAGCCAGACCAACAGGTAATGAAGCAAAAGCTCCCGTGTGAAAAACCGCACCCGCTTTTCTCCTGGATATCAACCATACCGAAAAGAAAAATCCGGGAATAAAGCGCAAAACAAAAATAATTTTGCCTATCAGGTTTTTACCTACCCAGCCCACAGTCGGGAATAAAAACATATCTTTCATTTTGACAAAATCTTTCTCAAGCCCTAAACTGCTTCCTATATAAATTATTTGCCCCCCTCTTCTCTCTATTTCCGAAGCCACTGCGAGAGCCGGATAAATGTGGCCTCCTGTTCCCCCACCCGATACGATTATGCTTTTTTTCAATCGAGACAATAACACCTCCTGCCATATAAGCCATTACGAGAGCAGTACCCCCGCTGGATATAAAAGGCAACGGTACACCAGTAACAGGCACAATACCCAGGGATACGTAAATATGAATTAAAGCGTAAATTCCTAAAAACGAAACCAGTCCTAAGCCCAACAAAGAAGTATATTGATCGGAAGCCCTTAAACTTGACCTTATTGCACTTATGAAATACACCACAAACAACGCAATAATAATAAGACATCCTGCGAAACCCAACTCTTCGCCAATTATCGAAAATATAAAATCGGAATCGGGCAAAGGTATATAAAAGAATTTTTCCATTCCGCTGCCCAGACCCAGACCCAAAAAACCACCATGAGAAATAGCCTGGACAGCAGCCGTCAACGACTCATTATTAACGTGATTGGTTATTCTGCTGATAGCATATCCTTTATGACTTATAAAAAACACTCCGAAAAGCAACATCGTCGCAAAAAAAGCCGCCACTTTTCCGTTATCGGTACCATTCAAAAATAACATTACCGTACCAATGATTAAAGTAAGAAGAGCCACGGAAATATCGGGCTGAATAATGATTAAACCCATAATAAGAGAAATAATAAAAATCGATATTCCGAAATCTCTTTTTTTGGCAAAAAATACGATGAGAGCAAATTGTGCAAAAATAGAAGGCTGAAAAGAAAATCTCGTATTAAAAACCCGAATTGCCAGCCATCTTCTTGCCCCATTTATTTCCAATCCATAAAAATGCGTTATTATAAGCAAAAAAATTGCAAATACAATAAAGAATAAATTGAAGTTTTCCCAGAATTTCGGTTTTATTTTAGAAGTAATAAAAAACATGGTTACTCCAAAAACAAATATGATTAATTGTTTGATAAAAGGAAGCGGTATCACACTTTTATAGACAGAGATACCCGAACTCGCCGAAAAAACCATAACGAGTCCGAAAGCTCCAAGCAATAAAGGAATGACCTCTACTAATCCTATTCTTATTCTCTTCCGCTTAACCATAAATTTCATTCACCACTTTTTTAAAAATATCTCCTCTTTCTCTGAAATCATTGAACCAATCAAAACTTGAAGCACCGGGAGACAGAATAACTCTATCGTAATTTGAATTTAAAGCTTTTTCAACCGCATCCCTCATAGAAGAAGCTACCACCCAGTCCCTAAAGCCTATATCCTTTAAGTTCCGGGCAATCAATTCGCTCGATTCTCCGATAAGAACAGCGAATTTAGCCAATTTTTTAATCGCTTCAACAATTGAACCGATGTCATCAACCTTTGTTCTCCCGCCAACAATGACACATGAATCAGGAAAACATTCAAGAGATTTAACAAAAGCAACAGGATTGGTACACATCGAATTATTAATCACCCATATATCGCTTCTCTTTAAAACTGTCTCCATTCTGTGCTCGACTCCGGGAAATGAACGAATTCTTTCCCGAATACTTTCCCAGCCCATATCTATGATATTAGCAATGAGCGCTGCAATCATTCCATCTTCTATAAATGCGTCCCCCGGCATAAATAAATCATTTTTACTGAAAATTTGCTTATCTTTTTTATCTTTCACGAAAGCAGACCCGTTAAAATAAATATCACTTTTCCGGCTCAAAGAAAAATATAAACTTTTTGAACGTAGATTAAGCGAAGATAGATGCTCGTCATCTTTGTTGAGTATAGAATAATCCTCCCGGTTCTGATTCCTGAAAATATTTAATTTTGCTTGCAAATATTCTTCGAAATCCGAATGTCTATCCAGGTGGTCGGGAGAAATATTAACGATCGCAGCTATCCAGGGATGAAAATTTTGAATTCTTTCCAATTGATAGGAAGAAACTTCCGTAATTGTTATGGAATCGTCCCTACTTTCAGAAACGAGACTGCTCAAAGGTTCTCCCGGACTTATGTTTCCGCCAATAAGGACGCTATCACCAAGAAACTCTTTTAGTATATGATAAGCCATTGCCGCTGTCGTGGTTTTGCCATTTGTACCGGTAATTGCCACAATTTTCCCTTTTATATATCTTGAGGCGAACTCTATCTCTCCGACAATCGGAATCCCTTTCTCCCTGGCTTTTAAAAGTACGGGGATATTCGAAGGAACTCCGGGTGAAACAACAAGCAATTCCATTTCAAGTAATTTTTCGGTATGCTTACCCGATTCATGAGGATAAGGGACAAGCGAAAGATTCTGGCTCGAATCGCTTACAAAAGGCGTCTCACCTAAATCCTCTATCAATTTTGAAACTGCCTTTCCGCTTCTACCGTAACCAATAACGCCAATCATTATCTATTCCCTTATCTTATTTTCAGAGTACTCAGTCCGAGTAAAGCGAACATAATGCCCCATATCCAGAACCGTATCACCACTTTTGATTCCTTCCAACCACTCAACTGAAAATGATGATGAATGGGAGCCATCTTAAAGATCCGTTTACCTGTCGATTTAAAATAAGCAACCTGAAGAATAACAGACATCGTTTCTATTACAAAAACACCTCCAATAACAAATAACAAAAATTCATGCTTCAGAAGAATTGCTATCAAACCCAGTATCCCGCCAATAGCAAGAGAACCCGTATCTCCCATAAAAATTTCCGCCGGATGTGAATTGAACCATAAAAAACCAATAGCTGCGCCTACAAACGCGGCACAAAATACCGTTATTTCTCCGCTTCCCGGAATATAAAGTAAATTTAAATATTCTGCAAAATTAATATTACCTGTAACGTAAGCAATAACTGCAAAAGCCACGGCTATGATACCGGATAACCCAATAGCGAGTCCATCCATTCCGTCCGTTATATTGACTGCGTTTGTCGTTCCTATTATAACCACAATAATGAAAGGTATATAGAAATAACCAAGGTCGATAAAAATGTTTTTGAAGAAAGGCGCTGTTGTCGATGTTTCGTAACCGCCCTTAAGAGGAGACACAATAAACATAAAACCCAAAAAAACGGCAGGAATGATTTGTATCACTATCTTGCTAATAACGCTAAGGCCATCGCCTTTTTTACCTTTTATATAATCGTCATAAACTCCAAAACCTCCCATCCAGACCGTAATACCTATAAGATAAAGAATAAAGGGACTTCTTATATCAGCCCAGAGCAAAACAGAACCCAGGAGAGAAATTATAATTAGAAGTCCACCCATCGTAGGGGTTCCTTTCTTTTCACCGTGAGTCTTTTTTATCCATTTAGAAATTGATTCGGTGAGAGATTTTCTGACAAGAAAAGAAATAAATTTTCTTCCGAATAAGAGCGAAATCAAAAGCGAAGTAATAGCTGCATAAGCGGAGCGGAACGTGATATATCTTAATAAATTAAAAACAATAAAATTTTCCCTCAAAGGGGAGAGCAAATAAAACAATTATCCTCCTTCAACGACTCAATCAATGTTTCAAGTTTTAATGCCCTTGAAGATTTAAACAAAATCGTATCGCCTTCATCGATTATTTCTCGAAGCATCTTAAAAGCCTCCTCTTTATTGCATGCAAATCTCCCTCTGCCAAAACCCTCGATAAAGCCCTTGGCTTCTTCACCAATGGCAACCAATTCGTGAATTCTAAATCTAATTTTTTCTCCAATATCTTTATGAATAGAAAAGCTATCTTTTCCCAATTCCAGCATCGGGCCAAGTACAATTATTTTTTTTCCAGGCATAAGAGAAAGAAAGGAAACGGCATTCAAAAGAGAATCCGGATTGCTGTTATAAGTATCATCCACAACGTTAAAATTTCCGATTCTCTTGATTTCCATTCGGTGAAAAGCTTTTTCTACGACTTTAAGTCCTTCCTGAATATCTTTTTTTGAAATTTCATAATAAAGAGCGACGGAAACGGCAAGCATGGCGCATCTCAACATTCCGAGGCTCGGCAAATTAATCCAAAAATCCATTCCTTTAGCAGAAAAAACAGTACCATCAACCGATTCTTGCAATATTTTAAAAATAATATCGTTGCCTTGCGAGAACCCCACTTTAATAACTTTACATCCGTCAATTTCACGAAGCAACGGGTCATCTCCATTTATAAACAAAGGACCTTTAAGCCCTGTGATAATGTCTGTTTTTTCTCTAAGAACTCCTTCTTTATCTTTGAAAGTCTCAAGGTGAGCGGACCCAATACCCGTGATTACTGCGATATCGGGTTGGACTATTTCGGACAGTCTTTTTATTTCTCCTATTTGATTTGTCCCGAATTCCAGGATAGCTATTTCTTCATTCTCCAATCTGAATAAATTTAAAGGAACTCCGATAAGATTATTGTAATTTTTATAGCTGACCAGCGTGGAATAAACTTCACTGAAAATAGACCCCAGAAAATCTTTTGTCGTGGTCTTTCCGTATGACCCCGTAACCGCTATGGAAAAAACATTCGTTTCTTTTTTATAATAAGAAGCTAAATCTCCCAAACCGGCAAGCGGGTCTTCAACTAAAATAGTTTCTTTATTTTTTACTTCATTCATTGCAACGGCTGGAAGATTTGATTTTTTAATTGCCTCTTCGGCAAAATCATAGCCATTAAAATTTTTCCCTTCCAAGGCAAAAAACAATTCATTCTCTTTGATGGTTCTCGAATCAACCGAAATTCCACTCAGAGTCCTATTTTTCAAGCCCTTATTGCCTATATATTTACCACCTAATACATCGACAATCTTTTCAAACTCTATTTTTCTCACGTTTATAAAATTCCTTTACGCACTTTTTATCTGAAAAAGGAAACCTTTTACCTTTTATCTCCTGGTAATCTTCATGCCCCTTCCCTGCAATCAGTACAAAATCGCCTTTTTTTGCAACGGATAGAGCTCTAAAAATCGCTTCCTTTCTATCTTTCAATCTAATGGTATCTTTTTTCTCAATACCTTCAAATATATCGTCAATTATATCGTCAGGTTCCTCATCTCTGGGATTATCCGACGTAACGATTATCACATCCGAAAGTCCCGAAACTACAGCCCCCATTAACCCTCTTTTTCCTCTGTCTCTGTGCCCTCCCGCCCCGAAAACCGTTATTACTCTTGCCGGTTTATACTCTTTAAGCGAAGAGATAACGGAAGATAATGCATCGGGAGTATGGGCATAATCAATAAAAACCGAAATTCCCCGAGGAGACTCCACTCTCTCAAGCCTTCCCGGAGGAATAGGTGCCCCGGCTATACGTTCTTTAATTTCCGAATCGCTTAAATTCTCCAAGATACCGACAGTTGAAGCGGCAAGAACATTCCAGGCATTGATACTTCCTACCAAAGAACTAAAAACTTCAATATCTCTACCCAACCCCTCAATTTTCAAATAAAACCCTTTTCCCGAATCCTGCACAAAATTCCCTTTAACATTACCTCTTTCAAAACCAAAAGTTACTACCTTAGATTTGGAATTCTTGATGAAATACGGAGCATTAGGGTCATCAGCATTTATCAAGGCTATTTTATCTTCTCCCAGGTCTTGGAAAAATTTCGCTTTAGCAGCGAGATAATTCTCAAAATTCTTGTGGTAATCTAAATGGTCTCTGGTAATATTCATGAAAATAGCATAATCGAAATCGATATCCGAAACTCGATCCTGGTCGAGACCTATGGAAGAAACCTCGAGAATAGCAGTTTTTACACCCCTTTTGTAAGCTTCGGCGATTTCCCTCTGCAACAAAAGGGGTGAAGGAGTGGTGTTTATAGCTTTTATGTTACCGCTAACACCCATATACTTAACCGTACTAAAACAAACAGAATTCGGGAAAAGAGAAGAAAGGAGGTAAGAAGTAGTAGTCTTTCCGTTAGTTCCTGTAACGCCCATAACTTTTAACTTCCGAGTAGGATTCCCATAAAAATTGGAAGCAATTCTGGAAAATGCTTTTCTGGTATTCGGAACAAGAATATAGGGTATCTCTTTAGAAATTTCTCTTTCCAGCAGAATAACACAGGCTCCCTTATCCAGCGCCTCTTTATAAAAATCGTGCCCGTCAAAATTTTCTCCCTTCAGAGCCGTAAAAAGGTAACCCTTCTCGACCGAACGAGAATCATCGGATATACCGGTAATTTCATTTACTTTATCCGTTCTTTTTGCAACTTCAACACCTTTTAACAATTCATCAATTAACATATTATAAAAATCTTTCCCTATAACCCTTGTGCATCACAATTTTCCTTGCTATCTGCCTAAAAGCCGGGCAAGCGGTCTCGGAAGCATAATAGGAACCTCCGATATTATCAATAAAAACTCCCAAAACAAAATCCGACTCAGGATAAGGGAAAACACCAATAAATGAGGAAACATATTTCCCTTTTACATAATTTCCATCTTCAATCTTCCATGCGGTTCCGGTCTTTCCGGCTACAGGAACAAGTGAAAAAGAAGAAGCAATCCCGGTTCCTTTCTGAGTTGCATCGTAAAGGATATCAAGTAAGGTTTTGCAACACTCCGAACTCCCGACTTTACGAATAACTGCTTTCTTACTTCTTCTCACAACCTTACCATTTCTGACAATACTTTTCATAACCCTCGGCCTGAGAAGAATGCCTCTGTTTGCCACAGCCTGATAAGCCATTAACATTTGCAGTGGAGTTACGGATACCCCTTGACCAAAAGACACAGTAGCGAGTCTTATATCTCGATTTTTGGGAAGATGAGGTAATTTCCCCGAATATTCTCCGGGTAAATCTATACCGCTTTCGCAACCCATACCAAAAAGTCTCGCGGTATTATAAAATTCTTTTTTACCGATTTTCTCACCGACCGCTATAAATCCAGCATTAGAGGAGTAAACCATTGCTTCTCTAAAAGAGTATGCAGAATGCGGGTGATCATCTTTAAAAAGTTTTCCTCCAAAATAAATGGTGGTAGAATCTACCAGTGTGTCGGAAATAGGGAAACCTTCTTTTATATAAGCAAAAGCAGGAATTAATTTAAAAATAGAACCCGGTTCAAACTCCCACGAAGTACACGCATTAAGTCTCCATCCCCTATCAGGATTAAACTCAGGTATATTAACCATTGCAAGAACTTCTCCTGTCTTCGTATCCACACAAATGCCCATAACCTGTTCGGCGCCTGTCTTCTCTTTCAGTATTTCCAATTCTTCATTCATAATTGTTTGAATATCAAGATCGATCGTAAGATAAACATCACAACCCTCTCGAGGTTCCCTGTGCTCATTTTCAGACCGCTTGAGAAGACTAATACCTGAACGTCGAGGCACTTCCAGGAAGTGAGCCCAACCATCCTCTCCCTTAAGAATGTCTTCATATTCACTCTCAACACCGGATATCCCTTTCCTTTTCCAGTCGAGAGCGCCCAATAGAGTTCGCCCCAGAAGGCCGGAAGGATAATATCTGAACCACTCCCTTACCGCATACACACCCGGAATATTCATTCCCTTCACAAGTGAATCGGAAACTCCACGGGCTATTCTTATAAACTCGGCATCTTCCCTGAGAAGTTTTGACAGCCTTTCCTCACTTCCAAAAGAACAATCGGAAAGCTTCTTTGCAATCCTTTCGGGATTCTTAATCAAACTTTTTTTTGCATAAAGCGTAAACATCTTTAAATCCGTAGCAAGAATTCTGCCTTCTCTATCCAGAACGCTGCCTCTTCGCGATTCTATCTGGAGCAACCTCAGTTGCTCTTCTGCAGTATGCTTGCTGATTTCTTTGGATCTAATAACCTGAAGATAAAAAAGTCTCCCAAATACCAATAACCAGAGAGAAACGAATAGAAGAACCAACACTCTGGTTTTTCCTTTAAATAAGTTATTTCTCATTTTTATTACCCATAATATTAAAATCTTCTATCTTAAAAATCTCGCCTTTCTCAGGATATCTCATATTTAGAATTTCCTTCGCTCTTTTTTCAACAAAACCGGGACTCGATTCTCTTCTCCATTTTGAACTGAGCACCATAACATTTCTTTCGATATTCTGAACCTCTCCGGTCAAATTTGATATCTTTATATTAAGCGAGTTTACCATATTCTTTTTCAAAACGTGAAAAAGAAAAGGTAAAATAAGAATTAATATCAAAATCAATGTTCTTAACGTTTTCACTTCTCGAAAACCCTTAAATGCGCACTTCTGCACCGAGGATTACGTTCAAATTCGAATTTGGTCGGTTTTACCGGTTTTTTAACAAGCGGCTTCAAATTCTCCTCCCTTGCTTTCTTACAAACCAATTTTTCTTCCTCTCTATGATAAGTTATGACAACCAATCTTCCTCTTTTTTTTAAAATCTTTGAGGCAACTACAATTCCTTCCTCTATATTTCGGAATTCATCATTAACCGCTATCCTCAAAGCCTGGAAAACTTTGGCAAGATGCTTGTGTCCCTTTGCCCTCGGAACAGATTTTCGCACTAAAAGAGCAAGCTCTCCAGTTGTCTCGGGTTTTTCTCTTTTTATTTTCTTTCCTATTATTCTTGAAAACCGCTCGTCTCCGTAATGATAAAGAATATCCGCTATCTCTTCTTCGTTCCATCCTTCAACTATATCCGCTGCAGTCATACCCTGTTTTCCATACCTCATATCGAGAGGACCGTCTTTTCTATAAGAAAAACCTCTTTCAGGATTATTCAATTGATAAGAAGATAAACCTAAATCAAAAAGAATTCCGTCAACCTCCTTATCCAAAAACCAGTCCATATCTTTATAGTTGCCGAGAACGAGCAACGACCTTTCTTTAAATTCGGATAATCTTTCGGAGGCGATTTCAACCTGACTTACGTCAAGGTCAAAACCAAGCACAAAAGCGTTGGAATTTTGCAGTATAGCGAGAGTATGCCCCCCACATCCGAGGGTAGCATCGACATAAACGCCATCCTTTTTCCACACAAGATAATCAATAACCTTATCTACCATCACCGGCAGGTGTATACACATATCTTTCATTACATTCTCATTACATACCAAGTTTTGAATACAATTCATTTATATCGCTACTTTCCTTGGAATATTCCTTATAAACAGCAGGCGACCATAATTCAATCTTATCGATAGCCCCCAGAAAGAAAACCTCATCTTCGATTTTCGAATAGTCACGAAGTTCCTTGGGTAGAACCACCCTTCCTTGAGAATCCATCGAAAGGAGCTCCGCCCCATAGGAAAAAGCCCTGATTGCCTCTCTTATACTTTTCTGAGAATACCTCCTATTTGAAAGCTCCTTAACGAATTCATTCCATCTCGATAGAGGAAACAGCAAAAGAGAAGTCTCGAAACCCCTTGCTATATAAAAACTTCTCTCATCTTCCTCCGTCAAAACAGACCGGAACTTGGCAGGAACGAAAACCCTGCCTTTGTGATCTATCGAATATACCTCATTCCCAATAAAATACATTCTCTCCTCCTCGCCTTTTAACACATCCCCACTTTTCACCACTACTACCCACTATTATAATCAATCCATCCGTTTTGTCAAGGGTTTAAGTTATAAAAAACAATATTTTCCCCACCTGTTATACTACCATTAATCCATGCCTCTTTTGAAGAAAAATACGAGGGTTAAATATTGTCATTAAGGGGGTTGCGAAAGTCGCAAAAAACGATAAAATTTAACTTTATGCCTGTATCTGACGAGGTTATAAAT
>Ga0315551_10000594_pt1 | contig 28740 bp, 43 predicted proteins | sample SalMarSW160290MG_FD_203678 | JGI IMG/M metagenome (GOLD analysis project Ga0315551, IMG submission 203678) | Salt marsh sediment microbial communities from the Plum Island Ecosystem LTER, Massachusetts, United States - Salt Marsh Sediment SW1602-90 ...
TCCCATGTCCCGAACAAGAAGAGAAAAGAGGCGGCCCTCTGAACCCTCGTTCGACCCGCCGCGAGCGCGCACCCCGCCAGCATCACCATTGTCGCCAGTTCTCTACCAAACTCCACGCCTACCAGCCCCTCATACCGCTTTTCTACCAGAAGTAGAAGGGGAAATTTGAAGCCTTCCGGATAAAGAATCTCCCACAGGTAAACGACGCAGGCGGCTTCAACGTAAGCCATTCCAACGGCAAAAAGAGTCAGCGCAAGAAATCGCCCCGGGCCGAAAACCAGTGCCGGAACTCTGTAGGGACTCGGGGAAACTGCTCGAAGCCTCAAGCCTCCGCCCTCCGCAAAGATTCTCCCGAAAAAGCCGCGTCGCTTCTCCCGCGCCATGTCATGGTTCACGTTTGCCCTGCCAGAACGCATTCGTTTTCCTCGGACCCGTCACAGTCACGTCATTTTTTTTCCAGCCGGAAGGCTATCGGCATCGAAGACCCTCGGCAGGAAAAGTGCCGACCCCAAAACCCATTGATCCAGCCTCCAGCCGGGGAAATGCGAGTGTAGCCGAAGTCGAGGTCCCGGTCAACCCTCTTTGTTTTCGGGTGGTAATGCCTCAGTTACGGGCGGTTGAGGGTCGAACCGCAGAGTGCGCAGAGCACATAGAGAGGTTTACATATCGCCTGCATCCTGCCGGCCGTGTCGAGGGGCTCCGCTGTCCCGCCGAGGGCGAGACGCCCTCGGGACTGCCGCCCCGCCATGGCGGGGTATCCTTCTCACCTTATTCTCTGCGACTTTGCGCCTTTGCGTTAATCTGCTGTTCCCTTCTTACCCATCAGTGTTCACGGGTCCCCCGCCAGGGGCGGGGCGGGCGAGCCGCTTTTGCCAAAGACCGCTTCCCGAGGTGCCTCAAAACGCCGTTATCGCAACCAGAAACCGCGTTTTATTCTCTTGCCGCTCCCTGAGCCGCGCAAGCGCCGCTTCCGCCTCCTCAAGCCGACGGAAGATGCCGAGAAGGGTTGGCCCGCTCCCGCAGAGAACGGTCCCGACGCTGCCGAGCTCCTGCAACGTTCTTCTCAGTTCGCCCAGCTCCGGCGCCGCCCGCAGAGCAGCCCTTTCAAAACTATTGAACAGCCCCGAGCATACGCCTTTCAGGTCTCCGTCCTCGATTGAGCGAAGGATGGCATCCGGCTGCGGACCCCGGAAGTCTTCCGGCGCCAGTGACCCGTACATTTCCCCGGTTTTCAAACCGGAATCCGGCGCCGCCAGAATCCCGGCGAAGCGAGGAGCTTCGGCCAGCCGCTTGACAATCTCGCCCCTTCCCGTGCAGAGCGCCGTCCCACCCTCGACAAAGAACGGGGCGTCGCTGCCCAGCTCCGCTGCCAGAGACCTCATAGCTTCGACAGAAAGACCGGACCGAAAAAGCTCGTTCAACGCGAGGAGACAGCATGCGCCATCGCTGCTCCCGCCCCCGAGGCCCGCCGCCACAGGAACCCTTTTCTTGAGCTCCAGATTTACGCCGCCGCGTCCGTATCCCCCTTTGAAAAAGAGGTCCGCCGCTTTGAACGCCAGATTCTCCTCAGGATTCCTCGCAAGCTCCCGCTCCGAACAACTCAGACGCAGGCCGGACCATCGCTTCTCAACCTCCAAGTCATCAAACAACGTGACGGTCTGCATCACGTTTTCAACTTCATGGTAGCCATCGCTCCGTTTCCCCACCACCTTCAAAAAGAGGTTGACCTTCGCCGGACACCTGATACGCACCGATTCCTCCGTCCTGTTCAAAATCAATCGGTCAACGAATGTCATGGCTATTTCCTCAGAGTTATCATGGTCCGGGAGACGCCGCTTCAGCTTTTTCTTCTCTGAGGCGGAGACGAGACTCAAATCGCCGCAGACGGGCCAGACTACGACTGTTCCTCCGGCGGCACACCCTCCACCTGCCCGTATTTCTGAACCTGCCGCTTCTTGGACTGCTACGCCAGTTTAAGGACAATGAAAACCAAAAAAAGAGCGCCAAACACGATGGCCTCGTAAGCCAGCACCCCAAAATTGTGGAGGCTGAGCATCTCTGCATACGTGTCGCTGTGCAAACCCGGGAAGAACTTGATCGGAAGTGTGAACCTTTGCGGCACGAAAGGCCACAGCAAAGGAACGCCCGCTGGCGAGCGAGTGTCCTTCCCCGACATGTCAAGAAAAAGGTGCGACAGCCAGCAAAAGAAAAGCACTACGGAATATCGCCCCGCGCACGGGTTCCGAAGGAGCCTCAACACACCGTAAGCCACCGCCCACGTTCCTGCGACGAACAAGAGCGTGTGCGTTAGGTGTCGGTGGAGGCGCTTAGCGATGTTCAGCCTTCCGAAGAGCGCCGGAACAAAATCCACATCAGCCAGAGTCGCGAAAAGCACGCAGACAACCAGCCACTTCCACGATTTCAGGAGGTCCCTGCCGTTCGTCGAGAGAGTGTAAACAATCACCCCCACCAAACTATGTCCGAGGGGACTCGGCATATCCTCCTTCCTTCCAGAGCATTTTCATAGACCTCAACCTGTGCTCTAAGCAGTTCTACTTCGCTCGCCGCTCGCCTGCGGAGTATGCCCATGCCACTCGCGCGGATTCCACTGGACCGCCACGGGCTGTCGAGTTCCTCCCTAATTCCCCGGTCACCCAAACTAAGTATGCCTCCTCGTTCTCTGCCGATTCTCCCACGGCTTACATTCTTTCCCCCGTGCCGGGTCCGTCATCCTTCATTGAACCCCGACGGCGTAATACCTCGCTGGCTGCGAGAGTCCGTCCCAGTCATCCTCCGCAAGCACACCGCCGGTCCCCGTCTGAAGCTGCCCGAGCGGTAGCCACCCCGTCCCCGGACGGTCTTGGTAGTAAACGCGATACTTCTTGCCGAGAATCGTTCGCCAGCCGATCCTCACCCACCGCTCGTACCCCTCGCCGAGAAGCGAGACGTACGCCACCTTGAAAAGTGACTTGTCATCCGTCGGGTCGGTCCCCGCGACCACCTCCACCCCGTCGCTCTGACCATCGCCGTCGGTATCTGCAAGGCGCGGGTTGGTCTGGCTGTGGTACTCTTCGCTGTTGTCAAGCCCGTCTGCGTCCGCGTCGCCCCCGGCGCCGCTCTGCCCTGTCGCGTCGTAAGCGTCAAGCGACATCTCTATCTCCCACCAGTTCGGCAGGCCGTCCGCGTCGCTATCCCACCAAACCTTCAGCGGGAAATAACACTTCACATTGTTCGTTTCGGAGGCTTCCTGAATCTCTCCTTCGGCGTCCGCAACCGCGCAAACGTGATAATCTCGCTCCGCAATCACCGCCGGCAGCGATATTGAGACCTTCGCCTCGTACTCCTCCTCGCCCCCCAGCGACGGAATGACATCCTCTCCGAGAAGCGTATCGGTGACGTCAATCCCGGGGTTCAAAGAAAGATAGAACTCCACCTGACAGGAACTCGTCGCCCGCGTTCCCGCGTTACGAATCGTCACCGACAGCTCTATCCTCTCATGCTCCATCGCCGAGGATGGCCCGCGAACCTCCGACACCGCCAGATCACCCTTTTTCGGATAAATGAACGTTATCCCCGCAATGTCCCCCTCGCCGAGCGTTCTCCTCATCTCTCCGTTATGGATGTAGCCGTACATAACCTGGTCGGAGTAAGCCTTGTCGTAAACATCATCGAGCGAAAGGCTGTGCCCCGTCTCGTGAAGCAACGTAGTGTGCAGGTCATAAGCTGTGAACGGCGTAGGGCTCGCCGCCGACCAGTTCAGCGTTTTGTTCAGCACGATGTCCGATTCGAGCATGTAGCTGCCCAAAACCCAGTATTGATTAACGGCGATAGCGGAGCCCAGAGACTCGTTCGTCCATCCCACGACGTTCCGCCCATCAAGAGAATCGGGCGGATAACTCGCTGTCTCCCCCCGGTAGAAGAAAGCCATGTAACTGCTTGGCACGTCCTGCCATTTCTGAAACGCCCCCCTCACCGCATTCACATAAGTGTTGACCGAAATCCCACTTGGCGGAGCCAGACCGATGTACACGTAATAGCGCATCGGTATATCCTCATCCTGCCATTTTTCCCCTGAGTACCCGTAGCCCGCCGAGCCCCCGGCAGACGACGCCAGACATCCCGTAACAATCAAAGCCAGCCCGGCCGCCACTCCTTTCACTGCAACCCTCATTTCCCCAAGCCTTTCCCGCCTCGAATCTCGCCAATCATCGTCGCGAATTGCTCGACGCTCACTTTTTCCCCTCCGGCGAGGGCTTCCCCTTTGGCGGCCCCGTTCCTTCGCGCGACGTATCTGCGGCATTTCCCGAACCTGTCCAAAACCATCTTTCGCCCGGAAACCGCCTCAGTGACAACCTTGAACTTCCCCTGAATCCATCCCGCAATAGGGCAGAACAGACCCGGATCGTTTCGCAGGAAGAGCACCGCCTCCTCTCCAACCGCGAACATTGGGACTCCGGGGATGACCTGCCTCAAATCCTCCTCCGCTACGAAGCCTCCGGGCAGAGCGATGCTGAGCTTCTCACCATCGAAAGAGCCGAGAAAAACCCTTTGCACCTCCAGCGTCACTCGCGTACGGAGCCTCCTGTGAGCCTCGTCCCACCCCGATTCCACAGACCCCACTTTTGCCAAAACTATCAGGTCCGAAATCTTCGTCATCTCCTCCATTTCGAGAAACCGCAGAAGCGTCGCCTCCCCGCTGCCAGGCAATAGCGTGAAGATAGCAACCGCTGTCATCAAAAAAGCCGCTCTCAATAACCCGCGCACCATTGCCCTCCGCTGTTCGCTGAATGCGAAAAACAGCTTCCTTCCCTTGCTGCCGCGCATGACTTCATCTCACTTAGTGCTGCAATTCATAAACTCGGTGACCTATCTTTCTTGACAAGATAACAGGATGAACGGGATTCTTGGAATCCTGTTTATCCCTGCCCCTTTGCGCCTCTGCGTTAATCTCTTTTTCCCTTCTTGCTTCCCCGGCCTATTTCCCCCGCCGGATTGCTTCAAAAAGCGACCGGAAGCACCGCGCGCTCCCGGAAGCGCTGCTCCGAGCTTCCTTCTCGCCCTTTTCCAGGGCCTTGTACGCCTTGACGAACGAACCGAACCCGCACCACGTCGTCTGCACCATTCCGAGACCCCGGCCGCCAACCGCCTTGTCCTTGTCGCTGCGGATGGCCCGGATGCGCTCGAGTTGCGCCAGCGCCACCGATGAGCTCTTCCACGGGCAGGCGACAACTCGAAACCCCTTCTCCGCGAAAAAGCGAGGCGTCTCATACGCCTTCCCATAATGCCAGTCGCATATAACGATGTCCTTCGACGCCTTATCAACGGCGGGGTACGTGCCATTCTCGCTGGCGTCCCATTTTCCTATGCCTGTCTTCTTGCCGTCAATGAATCGGTCGCCCCACATCCACATGCGACATCCTATCTTCTTCAAATGGTCGTGAAGAACTTTCACCTCGCCCGCGAACAGCTCCGACGGGCTCTTTCCTCGGCATCGCGGGCAGTCCTTGTCGCCTATGATGAACACCTCGTCCATCCCGACGTGAAACGATTTCGCCTCGCACGCCTCCGTCAGCTCGTCAATCAGGTCGAAGAGAACCTTGTGAACCTCCGGGTGCAGAGGACAGTAACTTCGACAGTAGATGCCCTCATTCTCCGGATACTTTCCGGGGGTCTCATCGAACTCGGGATGCTTGGTTAAAAGGGCTCCCGTATGTCTCCCCCCGGACTGGTGCCCCAAACAGTTTATCTGCGGGATAAGCTCGATGCCCGCCTCTCGGCACGCCTTCACAATCTGCCGCACCTCCTTTTTCCCGAGCGCAGACGGATTCGCAAACTCGGGCCGCGACTTGTAATCGTACCCGTAATTGAACTCCAGAATCAGCGTGTTCACACCCTCCTTCGGAAGCGCTTCCCTGATGAACTCAATGCAAGCCGGAAGGTCCCTTTTCGAGGGAGCGGAGAAATGTATCCCCCGCACCGGCAGCGCTTCACTCCTTTTCTCCGAACCGACTTCACCGACAAACAGCGTCGCCACGCACAACAACGCACATGAGATAATGAATCTTGTCATCATTGTCCTCCCTTCTCCGAAGTCAAACCGCCTTTCCCGGAGCGTGTGTTCCTTCCCTTGATTCTATTAGAGTAGCACGGCTACACCCTTCACGCAAACATTCGAAAACCCGATCCTCCTACCGTGTTCCTTGACAACCGGCCCTACGCGCAGTAATCTACCGCCAAAACTCACACCGGGAGATTTGCGCACATGAGCCCAAAAACACCCGTTCTTCGCAGCCCGCTCGATGCTTTCCATCGCGCCCACGGCGCGCGGATGACCCAATTCGCCGGATGGGAGATGCCTCTCCAATTCACCGGCATCATCGCCGAGCATCTCGCCGTCCGGCGTGCGGCGGGGCTTTTCGACATCTCCCACATGGGGCAAATAGAAGTCTCCGGCAAAACCGCCCTCCGCGACCTCCAGAGAATCGCCACCAAGAACCTCGCCCCCATTAGTGTCGGCAGAGCGGTCTATTGTCTCCTCTGCAATCACGAGGGCGGAATTCTCGACGATATTATCGTTTACAGGAGAGGAGAGAACAGTTTTCTCATCATTGTTAACGCGGCGAATTCCACAAAAGATTTCGATTGGTTGAAGGAGCATTCCGGCGAAGCCACCGCCGTTGCAGACCTCAGCAGGAGTCGGGCGCTTTTCGCGGTCCAGGGGCCCGATTCAGCGAAAATCCTCGGGCAGCTCACCAGCCAATCGCTCAGTGACCTGTACTATTTTCGATTTCGAGATGATGTGCTGTCCGGCTTTCCGGTCATCGTGGCCAGGACCGGGTACACAGGCGAGGATGGGTTTGAGATCTCCGTCGAGCACGGGCATGCCGTTGGCCTATGGAACTCTCTCCTCGAAGCGGGCGACTCATTCGGGATGAAGCTGGCGGGTCTGGGAGCGAGGGATACGCTTCGCCTTGAGATGGCCTATTCTCTCTACGGGATGGAGATTTCCGAAAGCGTTTCGCCCTTCGAGGCTGACTTGCACAAAGCGGTATCTCTCGACAAAGGCGATTTCATAGGGAGGGATGCAATCATCCGCATAGGGAAGGAGTCTCGCAGGACCCTCGTCGGACTGGAGATGCTCGAGAAAGGCATCCCCAGGCCCCATTTCCCGGTGAAGTCGAGCGCGACAGTTGTCGGGCGGGTCGCCAGCGGCACGATGTCCCCCTCCCTCCGGCGTGGGATCGCGATGGCCTTTGTGCAGAAGGAGTTGTCCGAGGTGGGAACTGTTCTTGATGTGGAAATAAGGGGCTGCGACCGCTCCGCCATAGTTGTCAAGACGCCGTTTTGGACGCCCAGTGTGTACGTGCGCTCTCGCGTGACCGCTAAAGAATCCGAAACGCCCCCCTCGCCACCGCCACAGGATGGCTGAGACTGTCGCGAGAGGCAGAGGAAACCCAATGAACCATCGCCGGTATGTGGAGGAGCAAAATGGAAATCCCGAAGGAGTTGAAATACACCAAAACCCATGAGTGGGTCATGATTCGCGGCGGCAGGGCCGTCGTTGGAATAACCGATTTCGCTCAGCAGAAGTTGAGCGATGTGGTCTATGTCGAGCTGCCGGAGCCTGCAAAGGAGGTCAAAGCCGGAGGCGAATGTGCCGTCGTGGAATCGGTCAAAGCAGCCTCCGACATCTATTCTCCTCTCTCGGGAAAAATCGTGAAGGTCAACCAAAAGCTCAACGCCGAGCCGCAGTTACTCAATTCCGACCCCTACGGCGACGGCTGGATTGTCGAAATCGAGCCTGCCGACCTTTCCGAGTTGGACAAGCTGATGACTGCCGACGAGTATCAGAAAACCGTGGAGGAATCCTGAGGTGGACTTCGTTCCCCAGACCGAAGAGGAGCTTCAGGAAATGCTGCGGGCCATCGGCGTTGATTCGTTCGATGATCTGTTGACGCAGGTTCCGCCCGAGCTGAAATGCTCGCCCATGAAGCTCCCTCGGGGAATGTCCGAAAGCGAGCTTCTCGACCGCACGCGGCGATTGGCGGCCCGCAACGTCCCGGTTTCGCGCCGCAGTTCTTTCCTCGGCGCCGGCGCCTACGACCACTTCATCCCGGAGGTCGTCCGCGACCTTTCGTCGAGGTCGGAGTTCTACACCGCCTACACCCCGTACCAGCCGGAAGCCAGTCAGGGATTCCTCCAGGCGATGTTCGAATACCAGACCGCTATCTGCGAATTGACCGGCATGGACGTGTCCAACGCGTCGCTCTACGACGGAGCCTCCGCCCTCGCCGAAGCCGCGCTGATGGCTTTGAGAACGAGAGGAGATCGCTCGAAGATCGTCGTGTCTCGCGCGGTCCATCCTGAGTACCGGCAGGTGTTGCAGACCTATCTGAGAGGGGCGGGGGTCAGCGTTGACGAGCTTCCGTACGAGGATGGCGTGACGTCGCTTTCGGCAATCGAAGGGGAGGCAAACGAGCAGACCGCCGCCGTCGTCCTCCAGTCCCCGAACTTCTTCGGCTGCATCGAGGACATGGAGAGGGCTTCCGAGATTGCCCACGAGAAAGGCAGCCTCCTCATTGCCGTGGTGAATCCCATCTCCCTGGGCGTGCTTGCACCCCCCGGAGAATACGGCGCGGAGATAGCCGTCGGCGACGGGCAGCCTCTCGGCAATGACCTTTCGTACGGGGGGCCGCACCTGGGCTTCCTGGCCTGCACCGAAGCGCTCAGGAGGAAGATGCCCGGCCGGGTCGTTGGGATGACGGATGACGCCGACGGCAATCGAGGGTTCGTCCTGACGCTCCAGACCCGTGAGCAGCACATCCGCAGAGAGAAAGCGACCTCGAACATCTGCACTAACCACGCTCTCAACGCTCTCCGCGCCTGCATCTATCTGTGCTGTCTCGGAAAGGAGGGCATCCGCCGTCTTGGCGAGCTCAACGTTCACAAGAGCCATTACCTCCTCGAGCGCTTGAGTGAAATCGAAGGCTTGAATCCGACATTCTCATCTCCGTTCTTCAACGAGTTCGCCGTTCGTTTCCCGCAGCCTGTGGGGAAATTGAGCAGCCATCTTGCGAAATCCGGCGTAGTTGGAGGCGCCGGAGTCGAGTTGGGACGATGGTATCCTGAGCTGAAGGATTCCATGCTGATCTGCGTCACCGAAACGAAGAGCAGAGCGCAGCTTGACGATTTTGCCGCCGCACTCGAGGAGAAGCTGTGAGCGAGCCGCTGATATTTGAGCAAAGCCGTCCCGGGCGCACAGGGGTCTCCTTGCCTGAGATGGATGTCCCGAGGAGGCCTCTTTCCGAGCTTGTCCCCGAAAAGTTTCTCCGGCGGAAAGCACCGCAGTTGCCGGAGGTCTCGGAGATTCAGCTCGTCCGACATTTCACTCGCCTCTCGCAGCGGAATTTTTCCGTTGACACGCATTTCTATCCGCTCGGCTCGTGCACCATGAAGTACAGTCCGAAGATTAACGAGAAGGTTGCGGCTCTCGGCGGTTTCGCAAATCTTCATCCGTATCAGCGTGAAGAAGATGTACAGGGCATCCTCGAACTGATGTACGAGATGGAGCAGTTCCTCAAAGAGATTTGCGGGATGGACAGGTTCACACTCCAGCCGGCGGCAGGGGCGCACGGAGAGCTTCTGGGGATGATGCTCGTCAGGGCCTATCATGCAAGCAAGGGGCGTTCTCCAGCCCGCGTCATCGTGCCCGATACCAGTCACGGAACAAACCCCGCCAGCGCTGCTGTCAGCGGATTGAAAGTGCAGGTCATTTCCTCCGGCGGCGACGGCCTGATAGACGCCGATTCTCTGGCGGCGGTCATGGATGACGACGTCGCGGCGGTCATGAGTACGAATCCCAACACGCTGGGCTTGTTCGAGAGCGAGATTCGGAAAATCGCGGAGATGGCCCACGCGCACGACGCGCTGATGTATTACGACGGGGCGAACCTGAACGCCCTCATGGGGATATGTAAACCGGGGGAGACGGGCTTCGACATCGTGCATCTCAATCTGCACAAGACCTTCTCGACGCCACATGGCGGGGGCGGGCCGGGCGGCGGCCCCGTCGGTGTCAAGCAGAAGCTCGCTCCGTTCCTCCCCGTTCCGCTCGTGCAGAAGGAGGGGGAGCGATATTATCTCAACTACAGTTCGCCGCAATCGGTCGGGAAAATCCGCGCTTTCTACGGCAACGTCTCGGTCATCATCAAAGCCTACGCGTACATTCTTTCCCTTGGCGGGGAGGGATTGGCGCGCGCCAGTCGTGCAGCGGTCATCAACGCCAATTACCTTTTGAATAAACTGAAAGACGCGTTCCCTGCGCCGTATGGCGAGCGGTGCATGCACGAGTTCGTCCTGTCGGCATCGAACCTCAAAGAGCATGGTGTGCGGGCGCTCGACGTGGCAAAAGCTCTCATTGATAAGGGATTTCATCCGCCGACGATTTATTTCCCGCTGACGGTGCCGGAGGCGATGATGATCGAGCCGACGGAGACGGAGACGCGCGAGACGCTCGACGATTTCGCGGAGGCCATGATTGAGATTACCCGCGAAGCTCAGAGCAATCCTGAGGCGCTCCATGAATCGCCGAGAAGAGCTTTCTCGCGGCGGCTCGATGAAGTCAAAGCGGCTCGCAAGCCTCGGCTCAGGTGGAGAGAGAATCAATAAGATGGCATCTCGGAGGCTTAGGATGGTTGAGCGGCGTTTGGGAGGTGAACGATGAAGATATGCTATTTCGACTGCTTCTCCGGAATTAGCGGCGACATGACGGTGGGGGCGCTCCTGGACTGTGGAGCGGACTTCGGCGTGATTCGCGATGAAATGAGGAAGTTTAATCTGAAGGGCTACTCGCTTTCGCGGAGAAAGCAGAAGCGGTGCGGAATCACGGGGACGAAGTTCTCTGTCAAAATTGATCCGAAAAGCCGCCAGCCGCATCGCCACCTCCACGACATACTCGAGCTCATTCAGAACGCTGACCTCCCCGAAAAAGCGAGGACGGACGCGACGGCGATTTTCCGGAGGCTCGCGCGAGCCGAAGCGAAAATCCACAGGACGACCGCCGCCAAAATCCATTTCCACGAGGTCGGCGCCGTGGATTCCATCATAGACATCGTCGCGACAGCCGTCGCCATCAACTCGCTCGGCGTGGACAAATTCGTCAGCTCTCCCGTCGCCCTGGGCGGCGGCAGCGTCGTCTGCCACCACGGAATCCTCCCCGCGCCGGCGCCGGCGACGATGGAACTGCTGGGCGGGGCGAAGGTTTACGCTTCCGGACAGAAGCGGGAGCTGGTCACGCCGACGGGCGCCGCTATTGTGACTCACTATTGCAGTGATTTCAGCGGCATTCCGGAAATGAGCGTCAGGCGAGTCGGTTACGGGGCGGGCTCTTACGACGATCCGCGGCGGCCGAACCTTCTCCGAATCGTCATCGGCGAGACGGAGGATGCTTTCCTGCGAGACGCCATCCAGGTCATCGAAACGAACGTTGACGACATGAATCCGGAGTTCTACGACCACATTTTCCGCAGGCTTTTCGAGGCTGGGGCGCTCGACGTCTATCTTGTCCCCATCTACATGAAGAAAACTCGCCCGGGCAACATCCTCACCGTCCTGGCCGAGCCGAAAGACAAACGAAAGCTTGTCTCCATCATCCTCGATGAGACCACGACCTTCGGCGTGAGAACGTACGTGGCCGAGAAAATCATGCTCAGCCGCAAAACCGTGAAGGTCAGGACGAAATTCGGGGAAGTCAAAGTCAAAATTGGTTTCGCCGGGGAGAAGGTCAAGACCATCGCCCCCGAATACGACGATTGCCTGCGAGTCGCCGAGGAAAAAGGCGTGCCCGTCAAGGAGGTCTTCGGCGAGGCACTCGCGCTCGCCTCCAAGAAAGCGTAGCGCAGCGGGGCGCCCGTGGGCGGAGCGCGCGGCATGGGTTCCGACCGAAAGCGCTTGACGAGAGAGAACGCTGAGAGCGCAGAGGGGGGCTGTTTTTTGGCTTGGTAGTCCGGCGTTTCCCATGGTTCCCGTCCAGTCAGATGATGGCGAAGGTTTTGTCGAGGTCGCGTGTTGCATCGGGGTCCTGCTTCCGAAAGGCTTCGAGCTCGGCATCATACTCTTCGGCGTGCGCGTAGCTCCTTTTCTGCATGAAGGGATCGTATATGGGCAGAATGGATTCGCGGTCGAGCTCTTTGACAAAGAGAGAAAGGATTCTGACGGCGGCGGCGAGGTCTTTCTCGCAAACCTTGACTTTTCGGTAGATGATTTTGTCGTCGCTCGCACGGCGGAGAGGATACCAAAAGAGGCGCTTGAGGCGGGGGCGGAGAGCTTCGTGAAACATGGCTTCGAGGCGGCGGAGGCGCTCGTACTTGTTGGCGAGGGGGAAACGGTTCGCGAGGTCGTGGTTGAGCTGGTCGCGATAGGCGTGGATTCGAAGACGCCATTTCAGGGTGCGGTTGTCGCAGGCATAGTATTTGATTCGCTTGAGGACCTGCTCGAAGGTGAGGCAGGAGTCGGGGAACTCCTCGAGGAAAAGGGAGGCGACTTCCTTGTAGGTCTTGAAGGCGGCGATGTGCTTGCAGATGAAATCCTTCTGCTCAAAGGTGAGCTCCCTTCGCTCGGATTGGCTTTGCGGCGTTTCTGAAGGCGATTGACTGGCTTTCGCTGCAGTCTCTGGCGGTTGAGGTGTGGTTGCTGTTTGCTCAGTTTGCGGGGTAGATTGTGTGGTTTCGGTTGCGTTTTGTTGTGTTTTCATGGCGTTTTGTGCTCCTTTTTTCGATGTAATCAGCTCGAAATGCTGCGGTTGCGACTCTGCCTTTAACCCGGAAAAGGGGCTAAAATTCCAGTAGTTTCCAGTAGTTTCTCGACGAGAAGGCGTACTGGAATGGTATATGATTTCGGGTTCGAGTTATGGCGTTGTCCTTTGCCCAAGTTTTTGGTTGCAGTATAGCACATTTGTTGTCAGTTGTCAAGCAGGAGGCGCGGATGGGGTGGGGCCGCGTTTCAGTGGCACGCGGGTCCGCTCTCATGTGTCTGGAGGGAACCGTGTATTGAGGATGAGCCTATTACGCCCCTTCAGGGCTTTTGTATTTCATCACGTGCTATTTCCCCAGGGCGTTGCCCTGGGCTAGAATATTGCGCCCTTTCAGGGCTGAAGGGCTAAAGCCGTATTGCGTGGGAGGATTCTGATGAATCCTCTGGTCGAGAAGCCCGGCTGAAGCCCCGCCAAGGCGGGGAGAGGAAAAAGGCGCGCTGTGACCACCCGCTGAAGCAGGTGGCTAACGGCGGCGCCACCTAAAGCCTGGCAGATGCGAGGCTCTGCTGCCGTGTTGAGGGCGAACCACGTCCATGAGAAGCAGCGATGAAAGGAGGCGCCGGTTACGGCTGAAATACAGCCACACCAGAAAATGTCGGAGCCTTGCTTCGCCCGGCGCTTGGCGTTAATGTGAGGAAAAATGTGTGCGACTCTTGGGTGTGCCGTCGGACCATTTCTGAGTACACGGATTCGCAATACGGCAACGTATAATGGTGTCGTGAAGGGAGCTATTTTGACGAGATAATCACGCCATCGGCGTGAACGGGATTGCTCCAGAGACGTGAAGCATCCAGCAAATCACGGGCCGGCGGGCCGCTGTCGCGGAGGCGTTCCGCCCCCGTCGAGGGCAAGGGAGCCCCTCGATATCCCCCGCGGAACGCGGGGCGGGACAGGATGCCAGCGGTTCCAGTCTCAGCCGCCCTTAACGGGTGCTCTTCTCACTTTGTCGTGATTCGGTCGGTTTTACTTCTAACCGTCCGTGGGCGAAGTTAAACGAGCCCGTGGGCCTCGAGAAGGTCTTGGTCTTCGAGAACTGCGGGCGTGGCGCCGTCGGCGACTTTCTGACCCGCGTCGAGGACAATGGTGCGGCTGCAAAGGTTCCGCACAAGGTGGAGGTCGTGGGTGGCGATGATCTGCGTGCCGGCGAGTTCTCGCAAGAGTGCGATGATGCTTTTCCGGCCGCGGGGATCGAGATTGGCTGTCGGCTCGTCAATCACTAAAACGCTGGGTTGAAGGGCGAGGACTGTGGCTATGGCGACCTTCTTTTTCCCTCCGAAGCTAAGCCGGAAAGGGGATTTCTGTGCCGCAGCCAACATTGCAACCGCCGTTAGGCTTTCCTCCACTCGGCGGCGGACCTCCTCCGGCTCAAGCCCAAGGTTCTGCGGGCCGAAAGCGACGTCCTCGAAAACCGTCGGGCAGAAGAGTTGGTCGTCGGGATTTTGAAACACCAGCCCGACCTTCTGCCGGATGGCTTTCAGATTTCGCTTTTCCATCGTCAGACCGTCAATTCTCACGCTGCCATCGCCGCGAAAGATGCCGTTGAGATGCAGCAGAAAGGTTGATTTCCCCGCCCCGTTCGGGCCCACAAGCGCCACCCTCTCACCCTCGTGGACCGCGAGGGATATGCCGTTGAGAGCAACTGTCCCGTCGGGATAGGAGAAATGCAGCGACTCGACCTCAATCACTTTTTTCATCTCGGCTCACAAGACTCCGTGTCCAACGCCGTCGAACGATGCCCGTGCATCGAATCCGGGCTCTCGGTCAGAACAACCATCCCGGAACGCTCGCCAGTCTGAGGCAAAGAAATAATGCTAAGGCGCCCGCGACAAACGCATAATCCGTTGCGCGCATCGGCTGGGCTTGTTGGTAAGCAACTCTCCCCTCAAACCCTCGCGACGCCATCGCCTGATAGACCCGTTCCGCTCGCTCGTAACACCTGACGAAGAACGTGCCGATCATCCTTCCGACGACTTTCGTCTGCCACAACCATTTCCCGCTGTAGCATCGGGCGTCTCGGGCTCGTTTCATCCGCTCCATCTCCTCCACGAGCAAGAACAAATACCTGTAAGCAAAGCTCATCGAGGAGAGAAAGACCCGAGGTATTCCCATCCTTCGCAGCCCCCCGAGAAGATGCGGAAAGCGAGTGATGGAAGAAAGAATAACCAAAGAGAATATGCTGATGTACGATTTAATCACCACACCTTGAAAAACAATTATCCCCGGGTGCATGGTCGCCGCCCCTGTGCCTTGAGCGTGCACTCCTCTTCCCATGAAAGGAATAGACACGGCCGCCATCGCCATGAAAGGAACTATTACAAGCGTGCGTCTCAGCACATGAATCGGTGGAACATGCGATACCGCAAGGCAAACAAGAAGGAAAGCGAAATAACCCGCGAACGATAGGTATGCAGTAGCCTTCGCGCTCAGGCAGAAAACGATCAGAGCAAAAAAAACGATGACCTTGGCTGTCGGGCGGACGGAGTGAAGAGGGCTTTTGAGGTCAGAATACCTGTCCAGAAAACCGTGTTTCAATCACGTTTCCTCTCTATGGGTGCAGAAGATTTTCCCCCGGCCAGGGCCTTCCCGAGGAAGAACACTGCCGCGAAAACGAGAATGGTTCCGATAATCCCGGCAAGACCTGTGGAAAGCCGCTCGCCGCCAACGCCGGGGAATCCGTAGTCGGGCAAGGGCGCCACGGGGCGATGCTCCGTCTGCTCAATTCTTCCCCCGGGAGCGAGCTTTTCAAGCACTTTTTCCAACCCGTCGGGAAAAGATGAAGCCAACGGAGAAACAAAGAACGCCAGGAGGAGCGATATGCCCAGACCGGCTATTATGAACTTTGCATTCCGTTTCATGCGCTTGAGCCCATTTCGTCGGCGTGCGTGCGTCCCTCGGAAGGCGCCCACGCTTTGACCAAGTCAGGGCGTGTCTCGACGAGAACCGTAATGACCGCCACGGTTATCGCAGCTTCCCCCAAACCGATGAGAGAGTGAACCCCGACCATCAGCGGCAGCGCCACGGCAAGAGCGAATGTACCGGATAGCCACAGCTCCACCGCGCACAATGCCGATGATGAGACGACAGAAAACCATGCCGCTATGGCTACGCTGGCCGAGAAGCCCGCCTTGGTGTTCGGCAACAACTTCCTCAAGAGAACGAAGACATAGTAACAAGCGGCGCCCGCGATAACGCCCATGTTCAGGATGTTCGCCCCGAGGGCGTCCAGACCGCCGTCGGCGAAACCGAGACACTGGATCGTCAGCACGACAGCCATCACCAGGCAACTGGTTAGCGGGCCGAGCAGAACCGCAACCATCAGCGCGCCAAGAAAATGACCACTCGTCCCCCCCGGAATAGTGAAATTCAACATCTGTGCCGCAAAAACAAACGCAGCCATCACGCCCAGAAGCGGAACCTGTCTCTCGCTCAGGGTGCGATTCGCTTGCCGAACCGCTGCGGCGCATGCCGCCGCCGCCACCGCGTAACCGCCAATCGCTATCTCCGGACTGAGGAAACCGTGAGGTATGTGCATCTGTGGACCTTTGCGAGCCTATTGCACGGCGCCGATTTGGGGAATGCAATCTCGTAATACGAAACCAGCGATTGTGTTATTCTTACCACCAGCACGACAAGACGTCAACAAATTTTCGGGTAACTGAGGCATTACGTGAGCGGAGACATCGGCCTTGAGAATGGCCAGGCAAATGATACAATGCGGGGTAGCGGGGGAAGGGTGCAATGGCGAAAGTGCCGGTCAAAAGATTTCAGACCGTGCAAATAGGGGGGCGAAACGGCCTGAGTCTCGACGCCGGGGCGGGCAATGGCGAAAGCGTAAGCGTCGTGATTTCAGGGAGTAAACGAAAGAGGCGGCACCCGGATTCGAACCGAGGATAAAGGATTTGCAATCCTTCCCGTGGCCTGCGGCATTTCCCCGTTTCTCGTCGAGAGAACGTCTCCCTGAAGGCTCCTGAAGGCCCCAAAAGCGCCAATTATTTCGTCAAACATAAGGCCACTTTTTTCTTGCTTCCTGTATTGCGGCATGGTAATCTTCTACCATGCGTTTGAGGAAAAAGCCGAACTCCCCATACTGGTACGTTGATTTCTCCCTCTCTCGCGGCCGCGGGACACCCCGGCGGCACTATTCCCTCTCCACGCATACGAAAGACAAAACCCTCGCCTGGGAGATCGCCAGGGCAAGGCAGAAGGAAAAGCTCAGGGAGTTCTACGGGGTCGCCTCCAACACGCGCCTTTCCCTGGAGGAGCTTCTACAACGTTACATGGACTGGCTCAGGGTGCACCGCGCGGAGCGCACCGCGCAAAGGGCCGAGTCCGCCATCCGCAACGTTCTGGTCCGGCTCAAGGTTCGCTTCCCTGACGAGATCAGTTCCGAGAAGCTGACGGCATTCCGAAAGCGACGCCTGCGGGAGGCCCGGGTCCTCAAACGCACTGGAGAGCGGAAAAAGCTCTCCGCCTTCACGGTAAACGTGGAGATTCGGCACCTCAGGGCCTTCCTCCGGCGTTGCGTGCGCAGCAAGTGGCTTGCCCAGGTGCCGTGCGATTTCGATATGGTCAAGCTGCCGGGGCGGGGGCGGGTCGTTTTTCTGACGCAGGAGGAGGTCGGCCCGTTCCTTGAGAACCTACCGGCATGGGCAAGGTGGGCTGCCTACCTGATTTTGAACACCGGCCTCCGGTACGAGGAGGCCGCTTTCCTTGAGTGGCCTGACCTTGACCTGGAAGCCGGGGAGGTCTGGGTGCAGAGCAAACCCGACAGGGGTTTCCATACCAAAGGCGGGAAGGCGCGGAGCATTCCGCTAACCCCGGAGATCGCGGCGGAGCTTGCCGGTCGCCGGAAGGACAGCGGTTGGGTCTTAGAGGCCCCTGGAGGCGGGCAGATGAAACGGCAAAGTTTCGTCAAGGCGGTAAGGGTCGCCGGGGAGAGGGCGACCTTGCCAAAGCGAATCACGCCCCACGTTCTCCGCCACACTTATGCGAGCCACCTTGCCATGTCAGGCGTTGACATTCAGACCATCAAGGAGCTTCTGGGGCATTCCAGCATTCTCACAACGGCGATCTATATGCACACGGACGCAGAGCACCGGCGGCGGGCCGTCGCTAAGCTGCGGATGCCGGGCATCGGAAAAGACACTGAGAGAGTGATTCAATTCCCTTCACGCGGGGAGAGTGGCAAGTTGACATAACAGGTATTATCGGACACTCACCTCGACGGTGAGAGAAGAGCAAACGTCCGACACTGTGGGAGTCGTTAAGGATGCCGAGACTGACAAAAAAGGTGAGCGTCAGGATAGACGGGGAGCTTGCCGACATGCTCGATTACTTGTGCAAAGCGTGGAACGTGCGGCCCGGGGAAGCGCTCCGGCGGTGCGTTCGGAATCAGGCTCGCATCGAGGAGCTTTCCGAGACAGCCCGGCGGGTGAACCGCACAACACGCGGCATTGTCAACCCTGGCGAGAAGGTCGGTTGACAGGGTGATCCGTAGAAAAAAGGCGCTTGACAGGCGCCTCTTCAGACACGTTCTGGTTTGACACGCTCGGGCCTTTTGCTCTGGAGGCGCGCCATGTACAGTCCAAGAATCAAGCCGGAGCTTATCCCCAAGCTGTACCGCCTGGGGAAGCGAACGGGCAAACCCATGACAGTGCTGGTGGATTCCATGATCCGTGAGGGAATCCGGGGTTACAAAACGCCAAGCAAACGGAAACGAAAGGGGCCGGCACAATGAGCGAAAGACTGATGGCAATCTATTCTGTCATGTTCGGGGATGGCAGGACAGAACACTGGAAGCACAACGGGGAAACAATATCTCTTTTCCCGGCGATAGATACAAAAGAGGAGTACCGGCCTGCTAAAGTGCTCGGCTCCAGCGCCGCGGTGATCACTGACATACTCATCAGGCGTGCAGAAGCGCTCAAGAAAGGCGAGGATACCTGGCCTGGCGGGGGGCGGATGAGAACGATATATCGGAACGTCTGCGTTCTATGAGGCCGGCTTTGCCGTAGAGAGCGGCTCAGGATGGCTCACACGCGGCGACCGACAGCGGGGCGGCTCAGGATGTCGCTGGCGCAGCGAACGGCGAAGGATGGTAGAAATGCAAGGAAAACAAGTCGCAATAACGAGAAATCGCGGAGGTTGGTCAAGGGCCTCGTTGGCGTATGTGCAACGGGCTAATGAGGTGCTGGAGGGTCTTTCTGACTACTGGCCACTCACCTTGCGACAAGTCTATTACCAGCTTGTGGCTGCCGGGGACATCGAGAACAACCTGAAGCAATACAGTAAGCTCTCTCGGATGCTCGCCAAGGCGAGGCTGGAGGGACTGGTTTCTTGGGATGCCATCGAAGACCGTTCTCGCAGGACTTTGGGTTCTGCTGGCTGGTCAGACAAGTCTCACTTTGTCAGGGATGAACTCGAGCGGTTTTTGAACGGATACCGGCGGGACCGCTTACAGTCTCAGGCGGTGGTTTTGGAACTGTGGACGGAGAAAGACACTCTCGCTCCGGTACTTCACGGAGCCGCGTTCGCCTATTGCGTTACCGTGGTGGTGGCGAGAGGGTATTCTTCGGTTTCATACGTCCATGAATGCCGGAAGCGTGTGGAGCACAACACGGCACGGGGCAAGCGGACTGTGCTCCTGTACTTTGGCGACCTGGACCCGTCCGGGTGGAATATGCTGCCGTCCATGATGGAAACCCTGCAAGACGAAATGGGTTTAGGCGGTCAGGTGGAGGGGCGCCGATGCGCTCTGACACTGGAACAAATTGAGGAATATGCCTTACCGCGCAACCCCGATGCACTCAAGCTCACAGATACCCGCGCCAAGAAGTACATAGAGCAGTTTGGGAACGTCGCGGTGGAATTGGATGCTTTGCCACCCGCAACGCTGGAATGGCTGGTCAGACAAGGGATAGAAGAAAACTTGGACTTGTCTAAATATAGGGAAGAGATCGTACGTGAGACCGTAGAACGCGATGCTTTGTCCGCGCTTCGGAAGCAAGTTGATGAGTTCGTAAAGGAGAATCTGGAGTGGTAAAATACTGGCGCGAGGCATGGGCAAAACGTTCTCCGGCAGCGGCGCTCCCCAGACATCGCAACGGCGCTCAGAACGCAAGGCCGGCACTGGGCTGGGCGGCAGGAGGGCACAGAGACTTCGCTAACGGCAGCCGTGGGTGGCATGGAATAGGCAGAGAATCGAAGAACACCGCTTTCAGAGGGTAAGGACACTGGGGGGAGGGCGATCGTAACGCACAAGCGAAACTGGGGCGAAAAGAAGGCCCGATGGCGCGCACCTCTTGGCTGTATCGCGGCGACCGGGCGTTAGCTCTGACCAGGCTACAAGCATAGTACCACAGCCGGGGCGGCGTTGTCAACACTGGAGGTGCAGAGTGAGTATCAACAAGGCGAGAGGGTTCCTGTACTGGCTTGCGCGGCTTCTCGGCGACGTGAACGCCATCAAGAGGGGCAGCGTCGGCAAGCGCATTGCCCGGAGAGCCGCAGGGAAGCTCACCGGCAGAGGGCTGTGGAGGCTGTTTAAGTGAAAGACACCGATAGGCTCAGAAGGATTTTGGAGAAGATACATCGGAAGTGGGAGCACCTGAAAAAGAATCCGAAGGACCGGGATGCCCGCAAGGCCGTGAAAAAGTTGGCAGCACGTTTCTTTCAAGTTGACTGGTTCGACGCAGCCTGTGATTTTGCGAAGGAATATCGCAGGACGGCTGATGAGAATACCTTCACGAGGGACTCCACCCGGGCCCGTTTGCGTGCGCAGCGAGAGAAGTTTTATGCCGACAACGCCGAGCTTCTGACGCAGGCGAGACAGGACGTTCACGAGTTGCGTGCCTGGCTTGAGGAAAGGCAGAAACAGAAGCCGTCAGAGAAGCTCTCCGGCGGGTATCCGGGCGTGGTGAAGCAATGGGAGGAGGAGATTCTCAAGAGGGCAGTCGAGAAGGCTTTTGGGGTAAATAGGAAATCAAAGAAAAAAGCTTGACAGGGCTTTAACTACATGGTAATCTAAACACAATCGGGAAGTCGGGCAGCTTCACCGGGCTTCCTGAAAAAGAATGGAAAGAATGGGTAGAAGGTGAGTTGACCCGCTCTACCCGTGAAGACGAGAGGCCATCGTATGGGCTAATCCAACGATGGTGTCTCTTTTTTTATGCGCTTATGGAGGTGAGAAAGTGGACAGGTTTTCGCAACCCCGGACATTTCGGCTCGATCCCGTCGCTCATCAGGAGCTTGATATTTTGATGTCGCGTTGGCGGCAGACCCTGAGCGGCACAATCCGCAAGGCCCTCCATGACAGTTTTCTCGCAGAGGAGCTTGCGGGTCGGCTCGCACACACCGCCCCTGCGAAGGTCGAGAAGGCGAAGTGATCTCCGTCCGGTGGGCGTCGGGCTTTGGCTCGGCGCTTGCCGGGGGGAGCGAAGGACGGAGATATGGGCAAGTATAGAGGACGCAAATCAGAGCCGTTCGTTCGGCTGCAAAAGCGGCTTTTGCAAAGCGCGGATTGGGGCGCACTTTCGCTTTCGGAGCGTCAAGTCCTGATTGGTTTTGTGGCATCTTTCAATGGACACGCCCCGATGCTGCATGTCCCGTACAGCGCAGCGCCCGTGAGTAAGAAAGCATTTACCCGTGCAAAGGCGCGGTTGGTGGAAAAACAATGGCTTGTTTTGGTGGAGCCGGGCGGGTTGCCGCACAACTGCTCGCTCTATCATATCGGGCCGAAAGGAGCGCGATGGTGGCCGGAAATGAACCACTATTAAAACAGACCCTAACGGTCGGAACCGACCCTTATCAAGGGGTGGAACCTACCCCTATGGAGCAGCCTATAAGGGGTGGAACCTACCCCTATAACGGCATTTTGGGGAGCTGCTATAAGGGGTGGAACCGACCCACTTCTATAATTCTACCAGGCTCCCCTCCCCTCCTCTTCTCCGCGTTAGCGCAATTCTACCCCAAAGGGGGAAATAAAACAGGCCCTGATTTTCACGTTAGCGAAAGGCAGGAATGGGATGACTGATACAGACAAACCGAAGACAGCCCCCGGCCCGGGCGACAAGCCGACCGGAGACAACGGGACGGTGCTCGCGGAGTGGGGCAGCACTCATGTTTGGCGGACGCGGGTGAGCCTGCGGACGTATAAGGGAAAGCGCCTACTCGACATGCGGCGGCACTGGGATCCGGGCAGTGGCATGCTTCTGCCGACAAAAAAGGGCATTTGCCTGGAGGCGACTGATGACAATATTTCGCAGCTCGAGGCGGCCCTGAAGCTCGCGCGGAAGGAACTTGGGAAGGAGAACACGGAGGATCCTACTGATGAAAATGGAAATTGACTGGACGTCCATCAGGACAGAATACCTCGCGGGCGGCGTCTCCATGCGCGCCTTGAGTGAGAAGCGTGGCGTCACCTATGCGCAAGTCCGCCGTGTCGCCGAGGCTCAGGGTTGGGCAGCCCTGAAGGCCAAGAAGGAAGGGCAGCCCGCAAAAGAAAAAGAGCCGTTGCGGACCGAGTACCGGTTGGATGTTTTCGCACGCCTGAGTCGCGCACAGGCACGGGTTTTCTACACGTTCAACGGTGAGGCTCGTCAACTGGACTTTTGGGGTGCTGGCTTCGGACCGTTGGCGAAAACACCCAAAGTGCGCCATTTCAAGGAGGCACTTTTGGCCTTACGTTTTGCTCGGGCCCAGACAACGAGAATGCACCCGTCGAAAAGCCAACTCGGACGGCTGCCCACACGCAGCTTACGAGAGCTATGCGAAACAGAGTATCTGCCCCTATTCGGCACGCGAGAGATGCTGCTCAAACGGCTCAAGGAAACGGAGGTTCGACGGCTATGCGATTTGCCGGAGAGTGTGCGTCCCCTCGTGGGGGCGAAGGAGATTGTAACAAAATGAGTATTTGCGCGAGTCCCCGAATGGAGGATGTGGGGCGTGCAGTAAGGAGCGGCAGTTTCATTCTGCGTGCCTTGCGAGAGTCTGTGCTGGTCGCCGGCCCTCGTCTCATTCTCTGCAACGAAGGCCAGCTCGTTGCCCCCGGGGACTCGCCTTCTCCTATTTCGGGTATGGGGTAAGAAAGCATGTGCTTATAACAGGACGTACCAGGAGTTTTGAAATGGCGAAGCGATTGTGGAAAAAGGGCGAGTCCGGCAATCCGAGAGGACGGTTGCCAGGGCAGAAAACTAAAGTCTGGGCTTTGCGGGACGCGATTCTCAAGAGCCTGGAGGCGCTTGGTGACGAGGCCGAAGGCGGCGGAGGGCTTGAGGGCTTCGTCAAAGGGTTGATCGAGAAGGCGGGGAAAAAGGACCCGGTGGGATTGCTGCGGGCGATTGTCAGTCTTTTGCCACGAGAAATCAGGGCGGACTTGACGATAGAGGATGCCCGGACAATGTTCAAGCAGTTTGAAATCATAGTCTTGCAGGAGGTTACAGATAGTGAAACACGGGAGCGCATCGCAAACAGATTGCGTGAGGCGGCGAACCCGTAAAGAAGGGACAGATTAGGGACATGCCGAGCCAGGATACACAGTTCAAACCGGGCAATGCCGGACGCCCGAAGGGGAGCCAAAATAAGTACACGCTGCTCAAGCAGACCATCCTTGAGGCGTTTGATGAGCTTGGCGGGAAAGAAGACCTCGTCAACATCGGGAAAGAGTCGCCACGCGACTTCTTGAGGCTTCTGGGGCAACTGCTTCCACGAGAGCTCAAGGCCGACCTCGGCGAGGGGCTGAAGGTTATCGTCGAATACGTGAGGATGAATCCGGGCGAAGGGCAAGTCGAACAGGGAACTGAAGGAGGTGCGAGGTGATTGATCAAGCGGAGAAAAAGCGCATAGAAAGCAGGGCAACACAAGCGGCCGAGAAGGCACTTGAACCGTTGGAGCGGCGGGTCGAGGCGCTTGAGGAAAGGTCCTCAGACTATCCGTCCTTACTGCCCACTGTTCGCGTGCTCAAGGGAAGGCACGGGAGGTGAGAAATGGCGAAAGCTAACATAGGTGAGGCGTGGATCGGCCTGAACTCAAAGATCACAAATTTTATGAGAGGGATAGACAAGGCGGACAAGCGCATGCGCACCATGTCCCAGAATGTCATGCGTTATGGCAAAGCCTTCGCCAAATTCGGAGCGATGGCGGGGGCGGCGATGGCGGCTGTGGGGACGGCTATCGCGGTGAAGGGTGTCAAGTCCACGATGGCCTATGCGCTCGAGCTGCACAAGCTGTCGAAGGTCACGGGCATAACGGTCAGGGACCTTCACCGGCTCCGGTACGCGGTCGAGCAGGAGCACGGAAGCTTCGAGCTGCTTGCTAAGTCCTTCCCGCTGCTTGCAAAAAACATGGAGCAAGCCAAGTACGGGTTAGCGACCTACACGCGCGAATTCAAGAAGCTGGGTTATACCGATGAGGAAATGAAACGAGGGCTTACAGACCTCGCCGAGGTCTTCATGCGATTGGTAGATTACATGGCGAACAAGGCCATTCCTGAGCAGCAAAAGATGGCTCTTGTTTTGAGTCTTCTGGGCACTCGACAAAAAGACCTGATTCCTGTTCTGAAACTGGGCCGCGAGTATTTCCAACTGATGGGTGACGAAGTGGAACGGCTGTCGCCGGGCATGGGCAAGCTCGCCGCGATGTCGAAAGCCTATGATGATGTCATGACAAAGCTGAAGTACGGCATGATGGGTGTGTGGGGCGTGCTGGCTAAGGTGCTCATTCCGAAAATGCAGGAGTGGGCCGAGAAGCTTGGCAAGTGGATGGAGTCCGGCAAGGCGCAAGAATGGGCTCAGTCAGTGGTCAATGCCTTGAGCATGGTTGCCGAGAAGGTCGAGGAGATAGGCGCAAGTCCGGTGTTTCGGGCGCTGTCGGGGTGGGCTGGCCTGGCAGTGAAGGAGGTCAAGGTCGGTACCGAGGCTTATCAGAAGTTTTGGGAAGAGTTTGAAACTTGGGGGAAAGCGCAGGCAAAGCGCAAACCGCAGACGAGATATGTACCCCACATGGGTGCGGTAGGCAGACCTCCTGTTACTGAGGAGGAATGGAAGACGCCTGAAATGCTCTCGGCGTTCAAGGAGACGGGCGAGGGCGCCCGGCTTTGGCAACTGGCAATAGACTCGTCTCGGAAACCTATCGAGGACTTAGGCAAGGCTGCCGAGAAACAGGATTCCGTCGCGGGCAAGTTGAGAACGGCCTTTCAGTGGGGAGTAAATGCCGCGAATTCGCTGTCCGGTGCGGCGCAGGCCATCGGCAACGCCTTCCAAAAGGCAGAGTCCATTGCAGAGAAGCTCACTCGGCCTATCCGTGAGGCGGTGCTTCCAAGCCTGCGAATGATGCCTGGCGAGGCCCCTGGTGATTTCAGGGCACGACGGCAGGCGGAGCGAACAGCCTATCGGGAATCTATACGAGAACGGCGAGAGGGCGTGAAGGCACAAGCCCGATTGCAGATGGCGGGGATAACCCCGGCGAGGCCGATGTTCCCCGGAACGGCGGGTGTCCCTGAACTTGCGACAGTCGAGCCCGCGAACCTGATGTTGCGCGCTTGGGCAGCCAAATTGCTTCACCCAAAGCAGGCGTCCACGGTTAACAAACTTCTGATGGCGGTGGAACGTCAGCAACTTTCTATAGAGGGGGCGATGACTCTAATGGCCAATATGCTTTTGGGAACTACGCGACGAGTAGACACGCTGGGAGACGACCTCAAAAACCGGTGAGTGAAAACGATGGCAAGCTCCCGACAGGACAACCTGGGGCGCGCAAAGACGGGATGGCAATTCTGTCGAGCGTGCCTTGCGAGAGTCCGCCTGGCAGCGGCTTTGGCCTGGCTGTCCGGGAAGCATGTCAGTGCCTCCCCTTCGGGGGCTTGCCTTTACATTTCAGCTACGGGGGCCGGGTCTCTGTTTCCGTCATCACCTCTCCGGCCCCCGCCCGCATAGGGAGAGACGGTGAGCAAAGGCGATTCTGAGACTGAGGCAAGGGTTGTGGCGATGCTTGAGGAGATCTGCCACCGGACCCGAGAAGAACTTGCAGCAGTGACACCGACGGCGAAAGGACAGGAGGCGTTCTGGGCAGCGATGGCGACAGAGGACACGGAGCTTGTCGGCGTTTTGAAGGGTGAAAACGAGGCTTAATTTAACATGGCGATCCCCCGATTATTGACAGTGGCAGAGGCCGGAAAGGCGCTCAGACTTTCCCGCAACGGCATTCTGCGCATGGTCCGGCGGGGGGAATTGCCGGTGATAAGGTATCCGGGCAGCGGCGAGCGGGCCGCAAGGGTGCTGGTCAAGGAGAGGGACATCGAAGACTTTCTGAAGGAGCACACGTTTTGCGGTATCCATTGACAGAGCCTTATGGTAGAGTGGGAGCGCGAAGGGCGGGGAAAAATCCGAGAGAACTCGTCAAACATAAGGCCACTGACAGTTGGCGACCTCGACAGAGCTTCACAGGGTCGCTTCGCAACCGGCGTGGTGCCAGTGGGAAAGGGAGAGAGGCGGCACCCGGATTCGAACCGAGGATAAAGGATTTGCAATCCTCTGCCTTAACCACTTGGCTATGCCGCCTTCGATGAAGCCGGAGTAAATCAATACAAACATAGGCACCAGTTGTCAACTGAAAAAGGTAGTGGGGACTGTGAGTAAGCGGCGCATCCTGTCCGGGACAGGGACCGGGATGGACAACTTCCCATCTCCTTGCCGTATGCCGGCGCTCGCAAACGGACGACGCTTGGAAGGTGAGGATTGGCTCGCTGCCGCCAGCTCGCAGCCAAACGACGGAGGGGAGGGCACTCGCCATGAAAAGAAAACCGGCGGCTTGTGGCAGATTTTACCCGATGAACGAAGCTGCTCTTCGAAGGCAAATCGAAGAGTTTGTACCCGTCAAAGGGGACAGGAAAGCTATTGCGGTGGTCACCCCCCATGCGGGGTATGACTTCTCAGGTCGGACAGCGGGGGCGACGTTTTCCGAGGTGAGGGTTCCCGGGACAGCTATCATACTCGGCCCCAATCACTGGGGAATCGGCAGCGACTTCGCAATCATGAGTGAGGGGGCCTGGGAGATGCCCTTCGGCGAGGTGAAGATTGACTCCGAGGTCGCCACTTCGTTGAAGGAGGCCTTTGAGGTCCTCAGGGAAGATGCCGCGGCACATCAGAGCGAACATTCTCTTGAAGTGGAGGTTCCGTTTCTCCAGTACGTAAATCCGAACGTGCAGATTGTGCCGATTTGCATCGTTTCCACGGACGAAGTGAAGTTTGAGGCGCTCGGCAAAAGCATCGCCGAAACGACTAAGAACCTCGGCAAAGAGATTCTCATCGTCGCCAGCACTGACATGTCGCACACTGAGCGCTCCAACCCTGCCCGGCAGGCGGAGGTACGCCGGAAAGATATGATGGCGATTGATGCCATTCTCCAACTCGACGCAGGCAGGCTTCTGCGGCTGGTCAGGGAACAACGCGTGACGATGTGTGGTTGGGCTGCTGTTGCCACAGCGATAGCGGCGGCGAAACTGCTCGGAGCGCAGAAAACCCACCTCGTGTCCTACGTCACAAGTTTCGACGTGACCGGGGATTACAGCTATGTAGTCGGCTACGCTGGCATTGTCATTGAGTGAAACATTCGGTATCGCGTTCTCTCCAGCCTGCTGATGCATGTGCGCTCCCTGGGCGGGCGCCAAGGAACCTCTCCCTCCTTCTTGCGCGGCCCCGCACTTTTATTCAGGCGCTCGGGTAGCAGAGCGCGGCGAGCGCTTCCTCGCGTTTTATCGCTTGAAAATGAGATAATGCGACACGCGGGCACAAGGGCGGAGGCTGCGCGTTTGTGGAAGCTCGCGGCGGGTCAGCGAAAGGGCTTGCGGGAAAAGGAGCTTGCCCAAGGAGAGACCCAGAACTGCAAAGTCAGGATAAACTCACCGGAGGGGGTCCCAGCAGCCCGAGTCCGATTGTATCATTTTCATGAACGTTTCCTGTGCGACCCACTTCACGCTCGCGTCGCAGAAGAGGAGATTGCCGCCATCGTTATGCTTGATCATCAGGTGGGCGGCTTCGCCGGGGGGCACAAAGCGCCCGTCGTTGAGCTTCAGCTCGCTCTCGTCAACTAACAGGATAGTCCTGCTTGGGGTTCTGATTCGCGATATTTGGATTCCGATACCGCTGCCGCCGCTGGTTCTGTCATCCAGAGCAGCGTTCATCGAATAGCTCAATCCGGCTTTTCTTCCCACCGGTCCCGAAGAAGGACAGAGGTACGGGTTTTTGTCCGGTGAGGCGTACCATTTCTCCGTCATTCCTTTCGTGGCGCTTCCGTAGGGTCCGCACCGTGGGAGGGTCGTCATGTAAGGCCATAGTGTCCCTTCTTCGATCTTGATCCTTTTCATGGAGGCAGGGTCCGTCTGCGGGAACGAATTCCCCGTTCCACCGCAAACGTAATCGAATCTTCCCTGGTTGTGTTCTGAGCCCGATGCCGGCAGGTGCCCGTCGTTGTCGCCGGCGTACATCATCATCGCCTGACCGAGCTGACGCATGTTCGAGATACAACGACTCCATCTCGCCTTTTCCTTGGCGGTTTGGATAGCCGGCAGCAGAAGCGCCATCAATATTGAAAGAATCGCCATGACAACGAGAAGTTCTATGAGTGTGAATCCCTTGACATGTCGGGTTTTCATGGATACTCCCTCCTCATGCTGATGCTTGCGGAGACAAAACACCACCCATTCCCCCACCATCGTGCTTGTTCGTCGCGCCGCCTTTTCAGGCAGACACCGAGAATATTGAAGTACAAAAATCATTATAGCCCGTCCCAAAAAAACCGCAACTAAAAAAGTGGGTGCGGCTACGTTTAAGTGGTAGAGAACTCGCCCTTGGTTTGTTTGTTCCGCGTCGCAGAACTCGGAGTGAAGAACCGCAAGTCAAAAACAAGATGGACAGGACGCTTGGCTTCTTAGCGGGAGA
>Ga0315551_10000596_pt1 | contig 28736 bp, 33 predicted proteins | sample SalMarSW160290MG_FD_203678 | JGI IMG/M metagenome (GOLD analysis project Ga0315551, IMG submission 203678) | Salt marsh sediment microbial communities from the Plum Island Ecosystem LTER, Massachusetts, United States - Salt Marsh Sediment SW1602-90 ...
AGCTGATATTATTCTCGCTTTTGACGAATGTACTTCTCCTTTGGCTACTAAGCAATATACCCGGCAAGCCATGGAAAGAACTCATCGTTGGGCAGAAATTTGCCTTAAGGCGAAAAAGAGAAAAGACCAGGCTCTTTTGGGCATTATTCAAGGCGGTCAGTGGAAGGATTTAAGAATAAAGAGCGCTCAATTTATCAGTCAGTTGCCTTTTGACGGTTTGGCCGTTGGCGGTTCTCTGGGTAAAACCAAGAAAGATATGTTTAAAATTTTGGACTGGGTTATCCCGGAGATACCTGAAGAAAAACCTCGTCATCTTTTAGGCATTGGCCAGCCCGAAGATTTAAATAAAGCCATTAAAAAGGGGATTGACCTTTTTGATTGTGTTTATCCTACGCGATTAGCCCGCCATGGCACTTTTTTGACTCCTAAAGGAGAATTGAATATTTTAAACTCATCTTTTCGGACAGATAAAAAGCCGATAATGAAAAGTTGTTCCTGCTATACCTGTCAAAATTTTAGCCGGGCTTATCTCCATCATCTTTTCAAGGCCAAAGAAATGCTCGGTCCTCGTTTAGCCACTTTTCATAATCTTTGGTTTATTCATCAATTGATGAATAAAATCAGAAAAGAGATTAAAAGTGATAAATTTTAAAGAATATGTTATAATCTTAATAGAGAAAGGAAAAAATAATATGCCTAAAATATTTATTACTCGTCAGATTCCCGATAAAGGAATCAATATGTTAAAAGAAAAGGGTCATGAGGTGACAGTCGGTCCAGAAGGGAAAATATCACGGGAGGAATTATTGGAAGGCGTTAAGGGCGTTGAGGCCATTTTGTCTATCTTAACAGAAAAAATTGATGGGGAAATTATGGAAGCGGCTGGTAAGCAGTTAAAGATTATAGCTAACTACGCAGTTGGCTATAATAATATTGATGTTGAGGAAGCAAAAAAAAGAGGAATTATGGTCACTAACACGCCCGGTGTTTTAACTGACGCCGTAGCCGAACATACTGTTGCCTTGCTTTTTGCCATTGCCGAGAGAATTGTTGAAGCAGACAGATATACCCGGGCCGGAGAATATAAGGCCTGGGGACCCAAGCTTCTTTTAGGAGCTGATATTAAAGGAAAAACATTAGGGATTATTGGCTTGGGTCGGATTGGCACAGCGGTGGCTCAACGGATGCAGGATGGTTTTGAGGTAAAAATTATTTATTTTGATATTAAACGCAACCAAGAATTAGAAAAGAAATTCAATATAGAATATAGAGAGCTTGATAATTTATTAAAAGAGGCAGATTTTGTTAGTTTGCATACTGCCTTAACAGACGAAACTCGTCATTTAATCAATGTCGAGAGATTGAAAATAATGAAGCCAACAGCTTATTTAATTAACACTTCCCGCGGTCCAATAATTGATGAAAGGGCTCTTTTAGAGGTCTTGAAGAATAAAACGATTGCTGGAGCGGCTTTGGATGTTTTTGAGAATGAGCCGGAACTAACGCCTGGTTTGACTGAATTGGAAAATATTGTTTTAACTCCTCACATTGCTTCGGCCACTAAAGAAACCCGCGATAAAATGGCTCAAATGGCTGCCAATAACATTACGGCTGCTTTAGAGGGCCAGACCCCGCCGAATTTGGTAAAGTCAAAATGAAGTTTGACAAGTAGAAATTTATGTTGTATAGTATTTTAAGAGTACGTTTAAAACCAAATTATATTAGATAAAAAAGGGGGCTAAAATGAGCTTTGCGGAAGTTGTCTTAGAGAATTTTCAGGAAGATTTCAATGAATTATTGCCGAGGGCGCCAGGCTATTTAAATTGTACTATTGTCGTAGGGTTTGGAGATTGCGAGAAAGGTATTGCTCCTGGTCATACTAAAAAGGACGGTATAATGCTGCTTGGGCCAAATGGATTTGAATTTGAGAGAGTGCTCAAGCTTATATCAGGTTTTTCTAATTCAAAGTCCGGGAGGCCGTTATTATTATGTGTCGTTCTGGCGATACCCTCTGGAACAATTTGTTTTTGCAGGTTGTATGAAATAGAAGAAAAAGGCAATGACATTCTTCTAAGGAATCAATCGCGTGTAAAAATTTAGTGGTGCCTAAAATAAATTTAATAGGAGATGGTTATGGGAGTCACAGAATGGATAAAAGCACGTTTAAAGAGTTTTTGGGAGGAATGGTCTGTTTCCCCTCATGAGAAAGACGGAATAGACAACTTGAAAAGCCATATCGGTTCTCTAGATGCTTTCCTTGCGGAAAAGATTCAAGAGGGGCAAATGTGCGAAGAACAACTTGACGAAATAAAACGAGCTATACGGATCCGTCAAATCAGAAGTATTTTTGGATTCTTCAACTTTTTCCGTTTTTCTGCCCGCTTTTGAGGATTTTTCAAAAAAAGAGGGAAATAAATTACCTATCAGGCGAGCTTGCCATCTCGCCTGTTTTTATTGTAGGATTGTTTTAGATATCTAAATGATTTTTTCAAGTCAAGAAAAATTAGTTTTTAGGCGGGGTTATCAAATGATAGCTGGTATTGATGAAGTAGGTCGGGGTTGTTTGGCTGGGCCGGTGGCCGCGGCAGTTATGGTGATTTCTCCGGGATTGCTTCGTCGCCCAGCACTCAACTCTTTAAGTGCCGGACTTCTTACAAAGACAGGGATTAAAGATTCTAAATCACTTTCTGCCAAACAACGAGAAGAAATTTTTGAGATAATTAAGCAAGAACCGGCTTTGGGATGGAAGGTTAGTTTTGTTTGGCCTAGAGTAATTGACCGGATTAATATTTGGCAGGCGACTCTTTTAACTTGGCAACGTTGTCTCAAAAAATTAAATCCCCGGCCGGATTTTTTATTCTTAGACGGGAAAATGGAAATACCCCGTTTAAAAATAGCTCAGCGAGCCATTATTAAAGGCGATCAGAAAATTGTCCTCTTGTCTCTGGCTTCAATTGTGGCTAAAGTTAGTCGGGATAGGTTGATGGAACGGCTGGGGCAAAAATATCCTCAATATGGGCTAGCTCAACATAAGGGTTATGGGACAAAATTACATTTTGAAAAATTAGCCAAGTTTGGTCCATCGGAAATTCATCGCCGTAGTTTCCGGCCGGTCTTTGACAATTTACCTTTTAAAGATAGAGTATATTATATCGTCAGCCAGATTCCCCGCGGTCAGGTAATGACTTATCAAGAAGTAGCTCAAAAAATCGGCCAGCCGCGGGCTTATCGGGCAGTTGGCAGTGCCCTCAACAAAAACAGAAGCCGCCAAATTCCCTGCCATCGGGTTATTCGTTCAGATGGTCAAATCGGCGGCTTCCAACGAGGTAGTCATTTAAAAGAAAAATTACTTAAAAAAGAAAAAGCCATATAAATTTTTAAAAAATGCTGGGTTTGTTTATAAGACAATCCCGGGCTTTTTCTTTTCCTTTTTTTGTGGTAAGACTATTTATATGATTTTGATTAAAAATATCACTATTATTACCCAAAATCCTAAACGGCAAATAATTAAGAAAGGAGCTTTAGTTATTGAAAAAGACAGGATTAAAGCCGTTGGACAGAGCCAGAAAATAGAAAAAAAGTATAGAAAGCGGGCTAAAAAAGTAATTAATGGCCAAGGCAAAGTTGTTCTGCCTGGTTTAATCAATACTCATACTCATTTGGCCATGACTTTTTTACGCGGTTATGCCGATGATTTGCCCTTGGAAGATTGGTGGTTTAAATATGTTTATCCAATAGAATCAAAATTCACCGCTAATCATGTTTACTGGGGCTCCCTGTTGGCTATGCTGGAGATGATAAAATCAGGGACAACATGTTTTACTGATTTTTACTATTATCAAGACCAAGTGGCCAGAGCGGCTTATCAAATAGGTATGCGGGGCGTCTTGGGCTGCGCGGTCCTGGATGCGCCTACTTTTTATTTCAAAACTCCTGCTCAGGCATTAAAAAATGCCTCTTTAATAATTAAAAGATATTCTGATAACGACTTAGTCAATGTTTCTTTAGCACCTCATATGTTTCAGACGACTTCTTTAAAGACCTATCAAGAATGTAAAAAATTAGCCGAAGAAAATGATTTGCTTTTAACAACTCATCTGGCTGAAACCAGACAAGAAGTTAATTATTGTTTAAAGAAATATAAACAGCGGCCAATAGAAATTTTAGCTAAAGCGGGTATTTTAGATCAAAAAACCATCTTGGCTCATGGTTGCTGGTTGACTAAAAAAGAGATTAAAATTTTAGCTCAATCTGGCGCTTCCATAGCTCATTGTCCTGTTTCTAACATGAAGTTAGCTTCCGGAGTGATGCCTTTGATTGAAATGCTTGGGGTAGGGGTTAATGTCGGTTTGGGTACTGACAGCGCCTGCTCTAATAATAATTTAGATATGTTTGGAGAAATGAAAACAGCTGCTTTATTGCATAAAGTTTATCAATTAAATCCGACACTGGCTAATGCGCAAACTATTTTTGATATGGCCACTATTAACGGAGCCAAGGCCTTGGGTCTGGCTGAAGAAATAGGTTCTTTAGAAAAAGGCAAAAAAGCTGATTTGATTATACTTGACTTTAGGCAGCCCCATTTGATACCTTATTATAATATTGTTTCTCATTTAGTTTATGCGGCTAAAGGCAGTGATGTGGAAACAGTCATCATTGACGGAAAAATTGTTATGGAAGGAAGAAAAATTAAGCGAGTTAAAGAGAATAAAGTTTTAAATAGAATTGAAAAATTTGTCCTATAACAAAAAGAGTGATATACTAAGATGTATGACAAATAAAAAAACAATTATTTTTGGAATAATCGCTTTAGCTGTTTTGGCTGGTTTGGTCTGGTATGGCAGCCAGCGGGATTCAACCATAGGAGACCAAGCGGCTGCCCTTTTAAGTGGGAGTCTCTTTTCGGAAGAAGAATCCTTTCAATTAGTTGAAGAAGAGTTTGTTTCGGGCAATCCCGAAGCTCCGGTGACCATCATTGAATATTCCAGTCATTTTTGCGGTCATTGTACTGCTTTTCATTTAGAAACTCTACCCTTGATTACTGATAAGTATATTAAGACCGGCCAAGTTAAATTTATTTCGCGGCGTCTCTCTCCTTCAGAATTAGGTCAAGCCATTCTTTGCGCTCAAGAGCAAAGTAAATTTCAGCAAGCTGATGAATATCTTTTTGAGCACAACCAAGAACTTATTGAACAAACCCAAAAAGCTGTTTCGGAAGATGATTTGATGATGATTGTGGCTGATTGGTTAAAAGCAATGGCCGGTAATTTAGATTTAGACCAAGAGAGTTTTAATCAATGTTTAGATTCGAAGAAATATCAAGAAAGAGTCATTCTTTGGTTTGAGCAAGCCGAGGAGGCCGAGGTGACCGGCACACCGACTTTCTTTATTAATGACCAGATGGTTGTTGGCAACCAGCCTTATAGTATTTTTCAAGAAATAATTGAGCAAGCCCTGATGATTCAATAAGACTCATTAAAAAAGCTTTTTTAACAATTTAATAAGGAGGGTTTAGTATGGAAGGGCAAAGTTTGTTTGAAAAGGAAGTCAATGAGTTCAATGATAAGGCTCCTAATCCTGAAGAAGCAATTGAGGATAAATTTGGACAAGAGACCAGAGAAACGGCTCGAGAAATCTTAGAAAAACTTACCCAAGTAGACTTTTATAGGAAAGAAGAAATAGATGAAAGGGATAAAAAGAAAGTTGAAGAAATTCTTAAGAAGTCCAAAAAAGAAAAAAAGATAGTCGAGTTTTTATCCTTAGAAAAACATAAACTGTATGGAGATTTTGTGATTATCATAATGAAGAAAGCAAAACGTCTTTTCTTTAGTTTGAGAATTAAAAATTCAGAGGCGGCTGTTGAGAGACATAAGAAAAGACAGAAAGAATTAATGATGAAATTTAACGGTCGATTTATTGAGTCGAAAGTGATGATAGTTAATCATCGGAAATCTGATGAGGAATTAATGAAAGATTGGCAGGAAATACTTAAGCATTTTCAAGAATCCTGATTAAGGTTTGTCAAAACTAATTATAGTCAGGATTTTTTCTTTTTTTGGTTCTGTGGTATAATAAAAAAAAGACACAACACAATTTAAGTTGTTATTTTCTTTGGTGTTAAAATTTTTTGTTCGCATTTTAACCTGAAGGAAACTTGGGTTTTTACAATTCTATGAAAAAAACAAATAGTTCGACAAAATCTACTACGGACATTTTAATTATTGGCGGCGGGCCGGCCGGAGCGGTGGCCGCCGTGACTGCCAGAAAAAATTATCCCTCAAAGCAAATTACCTTGATTAGAAAAGAAGAAAAAGGGATTATTCCTTGCGGCATTCCTTATATTTTCCATCGATTAAATTCAGTAGATGAAAACTTAATGCCTGACCAGCCTTTATTGGATAATAAAATCGACCTGATTATTGGAGAAGCGACAAAAATTGAATCCGAGAAAAAAATAGTCATTCTTAAAAATAAGGATAGCTACAATTATGATAAATTAATTTTAGCTCTGGGTTCCGACTCTCATTTAATTCCAATTCCCGGCGCAGAAAAACAAGGGGTCTGGCAGATAAAGAAAGATTATCAGTATTTAAAAAAGCTTCGAGAGGCAATGCTTAAGGCAAAAAATATAGTTGTTATTGGCGGTGGCTTTATCGGTATTGAATTAGCTGAAGAATTAAGTAGTATTGAGGGTTTAGATATTAGTATTATTGAATCGTTAGAATGCTGCCTTTTGACTAATTTTGATAAGGAATTCGCTCTGGCGGCTGAAGAAAAATTAAAAAAGAAAGGGATAAAAACATACACTGGGGTAAAAGTAGAAAAGATTGGCGGCGATGCTCAAGTAGAGTATCTGCAATTAGCCAATGGAGAAAAAATAGCCGCTGATGCGGTAATTCTATCAATTGGCGCCAGGCCAAATATTAATTTAGCTAAAGAGGCCGGTATTAAAACCGAAGAAAAAGGAGGTATTTGGGTTGATGAATATTTAAGGACAAATATCCCCGATATTCTGGCTATTGGTGATTGTGCCCAAACCAGAGATTTTATCACCAGTAAGAATATTCCAGTAATGCTGGCTTCGGTGGCTGCCAGCGAAGCGAGAATTGCCGCTAATAATTTATACCAACTAAAACTTATCAGGGAAAATAAAGGAACTCTTGGCGTCTTTTCTACTTGCGTTGACGGTTTGGTTTTGGGGGTGGCCGGTTTAATTGAAAGAAAAGCTAAAGAGGAGAAATTTGAATATATAATTGGAGAGGCTCAGGCGCCTAATCATCATCCAGACAAGTTGCCGGGGACTGAACAGATTAAAGTAAAATTAATTTTTGCCAAATCCTCTGAAGGATTACTTTTGGGAGCAGAAGTGATGGGACCAGAAAGTGTTGGCGAGATGTTGAATATAATGGCTATGGCCATTCAGCAACAAGCTACTCTTTACGATTTTAACACTTGGCAAATAGCTACTCATCCTCTTTTGACCCCAGCCCCGACTATTTATCCTTTTATTGCGGCCGCCCAAAACGCCATGTTCAAATTAAAAAATAGGTGTTAATTTAAGAATCCTTTATGATTTACGACCTTATTATTATTGGTGGGGGGCCGGCCGCCATCAATGCTGGTATTTATGCGGCTCGGAAAAAATTAAAGACTCTTTTGATTACTAAAAATTGGAGTAATCAGATGAGTGAAACTGGTCAAGTGGAAAACTATTTAGGTTTTGAGTCGATTTTGGGCGCGGAATTAGTCCAAAAATTTATTAGTCATTTGAAAAAATTTGACTTAGAAATCAAAGAAAAACAGGAAGTTCAAGGGATTAAAAAGTTAGCTGACGGGGGATTTGAAATTTTAAACGGTCGCCATAATAAAGAGCGGGCCCGGACGCTGATTATCGCCAGTGGTAAAGGACCAAGGAAATTAAATGTGCCTGGTGAGGAAAAGTTTATTGGCCGAGGAATTAGTTTTTGCGCTACTTGCGATGCTCCTCTTTTCAAAAATAAGGAAGTAGCCGTGGTTGGTGGGGGAAATGCCGCGGCCATAGCCGCCTTAGAAACAGCTAAATATGCCTCAAAAATATATCTCTTGAGCTTATATTCTAAATTACTGGCTGATAAACTTGAGCAAGAAAAGATTAAATCTGCTTCTAATATTGAGATTTTGTTTAATATCCGGGTCAAGGAAATTCAGGGAGATAGATTTGTCACCGGTTTAATTTATCAAGATAAAATTTCTCAAGAGGAAAAAAAATTATCTGTTGAGGGTGTTTATATAGAAATCGGTTCAGCGCCTATTTCTAATTTTATTAAAGGTGTGGTAAAATTAAATAAGCAAGGTGAGATTAAGATTGACTTGCGCAATCAGACCTCACAGCCGGGAATTTTTGCGGCTGGTGATGTGACCGATGTTTCTCATAAGCAGATTATCGTTGCCGCCGGCGAAGGAGCCAAGGCCGCCTTAAATGCTTATGATTATTTAAGTAAATTAAAAAGGTGAAAATTATGGAAAACACTCAAAAATCCCAACCCTATATTCGTGTATTTTCCGGTCCGAGCTGTCCTTATTGTTATACTCTCAAGGCATTTTTAGATGAACAGGGTTTTGATTATGAAGATATTAATGTAGCGGAGAACGAACAAGCGGCCAAGGAAATGATAGATAAATCTGGTCAGATGGGCATACCCGTAGTAGAAATAGACGGCCAGATTATTGTTGGTTTTGATAAGGAAAAAATTAGTCAATTGCTTAAAATCAGCGAATAGTGAACATGACAACCGTTGTCGATGTTATTAAGATATAAAAGATTAAATATGGAGAACAAAAAAGGGTTCACCCTAATTGAGCTCTTGGTGGTTATTGCCATTATTGGTCTTTTAGCTACTATTGTTTTGGTTTCTTTAAATAAAGCCAGGATGAAAGCCAGAGACACAAGAAGAAGGGCAGACTTAAAACAAATGCAACTAGCCGTAGAGATGCATTACGATGATAATGGCTTTTATCCATCTACTGGAGGAAGCTGGTGGGGACAATGTAGTACTTATGGATCTCACACTGCCACTTGTAATGCTAATACTTTTATTCCTAATATTTGTCCTGCTTATATGTCTAGCGTTCCTAAGGATCCTAAAGCTGATACTAGTGGGAGTGATTGTTATCTTTATAGATCAAATGGAACTGATTATATGATTTTAGCTCATTTAACAGTAGAGTCCTTTGATCCGGATGTTGGTCCAGATCCTATGGACCGTCCTTGTTGTAATCAGCAAAGTATTGCTGTTTATAGTTCAGGAGCTAGAAATTGGTAAAAAAGATTAATAAAAAGGAGAAATTAATATGGCTGTCAAAATCGCTATTAATGGATTTGGTCGGATTGGCCGGCCAACTTTTCGGCGCATCTTAGAAAGTCATCCCAATTTGGAAGTTGAGGCAATTAATGATTTGACTGATACCAGAACCCTGGCTCATCTTTTAAAGTATGATTCGGTTTACGGGTCTTATAGTAAACCAATTGAATATAAACAAGGGGCAATAGTTGTTGATAATAAGGAATTCAAAATTTTGAGCGAGAAAGACCCAGCTAAACTGCCTTGGAAAGATTTGGGCATAGATGTTGTTTTGGAATGCACCGGTCTTTTTACTGATTTGGAAGGAGCTAAAAAACATCTTCAGGCCGGCGCTAAAAAAGTGATTATTTCCGCTCCCTGTAAAAGTGAAGGAGTTGCCCATTTTGTTTTAGGGGTTAATCAAGAAAAATATCAACCAGACAAGGATAATATTGTTTCAATGGGTTCTTGCACAACTAATTGTTTAGCTCCAGTAGCTAAAGTGCTTCATGATAATTTTGAAATAGAATCCGGTCTAATGACAACTATTCACAGTTATACTAACGACCAACGGCTGCTTGATTTACCTCATAAAGATTTACGCCGGGCCCGGTCAGCGGCTCTATCAATGATTCCTACCAGCACGGGAGCGGCTATTGCCGTAATTAAGACCATTCCGGAATTAAAAGGTAAAATACACGGCATTGCTGTTCGGGTACCCACGCCAATTGTTTCTTTAATTGATTTTGTGGCTAAAGTAAAAAAGGAAACCACTGCGGAAGAAGTTAATCAGGTTTTTGAGAAAGCTTTGTCAGATAAGAAAATGAAGGGGATATTGACCACAGAAGAAGCTCCCTTGGTTTCGGTTGATTTTAAAAATAGCCCTTTTTCAGCTATTGTTGATTTGCCTTCAACTATGGTTCAGCAGAAGAATTTAATTAAGGTTTTAGCCTGGTATGACAATGAATGGGGTTACGCTTGCCGCTTAGCTGAATTCGCCGAGTTTATCGGGAAGAAATTATAGATATTCAAGGACTGTATCTTAGGGACAGTCCCTAAGATACAGTCCTTGAATTTAAAAACAATGATTTATCTGGGGGCTGACCACGCTGGTTTCCACTTAAAAGAAGAACTCAAGAAATATCTGAAAGAATTGGGATATGAGTATAAGGATTTAGGTAATCAAGAGTTGGACCCTAAGGACGATTATCCTGATTTTGCTTTGGTCGTGGCCGAAAAAGTAACCCAGACAAAAGAAAAGGGGATTTTAATTTGCGCTACCGGTTTTGGTATGGCCATAGCGGCTAACAAAATTAAAGGAATTAGAGCGGCTGTTTGTTGGGATGAATTTACTGCTTTGCAATCACGCGAACACAATGATGCTAATGTTCTTTGTTTAGGCGGCAAAGTAATAGATTCAGAAACAGCTAAGAAAATTGCCCGAATTTGGCTGGAAACAGAATTTGTCGGAGAAGAAAGACATATTCGCCGACTGAAAAAGATTGAAGATATAGAAATAGAATAAAGCTCAAAAAGATAATTTTTAAAAGATGCAAATTTTTCTCCAGCGGAAAAACTTGCTCAGAATCCGGCAAAATTTCGCCAAAGGAGAACCAAACAATTTTGCCTTCTTGTGCTTTTAAAAATTACTTTCCGAGCTTTATAACAACTTAAATAATATAAAATGATTGAAGTTATTCCTGCCATTATTGCCAAAGATTTTCAAGAACTACAAGAGAAAATAAAAAAAATAGAGCCATATGTTGAATGGGTTCAATTAGATATTATGGATGGGCAGTTTGTGGATAATTCTACTTGGAATAATCCAGCCGAGTTGAAAAATTTAGAAACCCAAGTCAAATTAGAGATGCATTTAATGGTTGCCAATCCTGAAGAACATATTGACGAATGGATTAAATCGGGCGTCCAAAGGATTATTTTCCATTTTGAGTCAACTCAGCAACCTCAAGAGGTGATTACTAAGATAAAAAAGGCCGGTTTAATGGTTGGATTAGCCATTAATCCAGAGACGCCTATTGAAAAAGTTGATGATTTTATTGACCAACTTGATTTGGTGCTGGTGATGACGGTTCAGCCGGGCCGCGGCGGCCAGAAACTACTTGAAGAAACTTTGGATAAAGTTAAGCAATTGCGGGATAAGTATCAGGATGTTAATATAATGGTAGATGGCGGAATTAATCTTGAGACAGCTCCTAAAGTTATTCAAGCCGGGGCTAATCTTTTAGCCAGCGGCGGCGTTTTTAAGAGCGATAATATTGAAAAAACTATAAAAGAGTTAAAATCATGCCAGTAAAGAAAAATAAAAAGAAGATAACTATTGATAATTTAGCTATAATGGTCAAACGTGGTTTTGATGATGTTGATAAAAGATTTGATAAGATTGATGAAAGATTTAACAGAACCGATAAAACATTCGGCAAAGTAAGAAGAGATATAAGTGAAATAAAAATGAGATTGGAGAAGATAGAAAGAAAGATTATTGCTCTTGAAGATAAGTTAATAGAGCATAGTCGAGAATTAAAAGAAATAAAAGAAAATTTAAGGGAAATAAAAAAACAAGGGAGAATAGATGAAAATAGATTATTAGATTTAGAAAAAAGAATAGAGGAAATAGAATTAAAAGCGGCTTAATTTATGGAAGAAAAAGAACTTAAACAATTAGCTAACACAATCAGAAAAGACATTATTGAGATGTTATTGGAAGCCAAATCGGGTCATTCAGCCGGCCCTTTGGGTATGGCTGATGTTTTTACGGCTCTTTATTTCGGCGGAGTAGTGAAATATAAGCCCAAAAAGCCTGACTGGCCAGAAAGGGATCGGGTGATTGTTTCTAATGCTCATATTTGTCCGGTTTGGTATGCTGCCTTAGCCCGGGCCGGCTATTTTCCAGTCAAAGAGTTAAAAACATTGAGAAAATTAGGTTCTCGTTTACAGGGTCATCCCAGCCGTTTGCATCTTGATTGTATGGAAACCTCAGCTGGTTCTTTGGCCCAAGGCCTATCAATTGCCTGCGGCATGGCTTATTCTTTTGCTAAGTTTGACAATAAGAAAAACTGGGTTTGGTGCTTGACCAGCGATGGAGAACATAATGAAGGGCAGATGTGGGAAGCAGCTATGTTTGCCGGGAAAAATAAATTGTTTAATCTAACCCAAATTATGGACAGAAATAATATTCAGATTGATGGTTATACTGAAGAGGTGATGCCTTTAGAGCCCTTAAAAGATAAATATGAAGCCTTTGGCTGGCATGTTATGGATGTCGATGGCCATAATATAGAAGAGATTATTGATGCCTGCAATAAATCAAAGGCGATTTTTGAGAAGCCCAGTTTAATTATTGCCCATACTATTCCCGGTAAAGACATTGATTTTATTGAATGGAAATATTCTTGGCATGGTAAAGTGCCTTGTCCGGAAGAAGCTAAAGAAGCTCTTAATTGCTTGAGGACTTTGGATGGGAAAATTAAAAGCGAGCATGAGTAAAAATATGGACTTAGAAAAAAACCTATACCAAAAAGAAAAATTAGAACAAAAGCCGACCCGGGATGGTTATGGTGAGGGATTGGTTGAGTTAGGTAAGAAAAACAAAAATGTCGTTGTTTTGTGCGCTGACTTGACTGGTTCAACCCGCAGTAAAATGTTTGCTGATGAATTTCCGGAGAGATTTATTGAAGTAGGCATTGCTGAACAGAATATGGTTGGTTTGGCAGTTGGTTTGTCTCTGGTCGGTAAAATTCCTTTTATTTCCACTTATGCGGTCTTTTGTCCGGGTAGGAACTGGGACCAGATAAGAATTAGCGTTGGTCAAAATAACGCTAATGTTAAATTAACCGGAGCTCATGCCGGAGTTTCTGTAGGAGCTGATGGAGCAACTCATCAGGGTTTGGAAGATATAGCTATTACTCGCTGTTTGCCTAATATGACGGTTTTAGCGCCCGGCGACGCTATCGAGACAAAAAAAGCGACCATAGCGGCTGGCCAGATGAAAGGACCGGTTTATTTAAGATTTGCCCGGGAAGCTACTCCAGTTTTTACCACCCCAAAGACGCCTTTTAAAATAGGCCAAGCCGAAGTTTTTCGCAAAGGAGCAGACGCGACAATTATTGCCTGTGGTCCGACAGTTCACGAGGCCTTATTAGCCGCTCATGATTTGGAAGAAGATGGTCTTTCAATAAGGGTAATCAACAACCATACTGTTAAACCTATTGACCAGGAAACAATTATTGAGGCGGCCGAAAGAACCGGGGCCGTGGTGACAGCTGAAGATCATCAAGTTATGGGAGGTATGGGTTCAGCTGTTTGTGAAGTACTGGCTAAAAATTGCCCGGTACCCGTAGAAATGATTGGTGTCCAAAATCGCTGGGGCGAATCCGGTGAGCCGGATGAACTAATGAAAGAATTCCATTTATTGGCCGAAGATATTAAAGAAGCGGTGAAGAGGGTTTTAAAGAGGAAAAGTTAATATGTATGATATTATCACTTTTGGCTCAGCTACTCAGGATGTTTTTATGAGTAGTCGGGAATTGCGGGTAGTTGAAGACGAAAAATTTATTACTAAAAAGGGACTTTGTGTCCCCTTGGGTTCAAAAATGTTTATGGAGAGCATTTTTTTTGCGATGGGCGGCTGCGGGACGAATACGGCCGTTACTTTTGCCCGACAGGGTCTGAAAGCTGCTTATTTCGGTCAAATCGGCAAGGACCTTCCCGGAGAGGGCGTTAAGAAAGAATTAACCGAACAAGATGTTTCCTTAGATTTATTAAAAGAAACAGCTCAATATCCGACAGCTTATTCAGTTATTCTTTCCTTACCTGAAGTTGGCCGAAGTATTTTGGAAAAACATGGCGCTTGCCATGAAATAGGCGTAGAAGATTTACCTTTAGATAAATTTAAAACAAACTGGTTCTATATTGCCTCTCTTTCGGGAAATAGCCATATTATTCTAAAGCCATTAATTGATTTTGCCAGCAAAAATAATATCAAAGTTGTGGCCACTCCGGGCAAAGTTCAATTAGGAGATGATTTAGAACTTTTTAGGGGACTGCTTGATAAAATTGATATTTTGATTTTAAATAAGGAAGAGGCCGCTAAATTAACAGAAATAGATTTTAATCAGGAAAAAGAAATTTTTAAAAAATTAGATGACTTGGTAAATGGCATGGTCGTTATGACCAAAGGGCCTGATGGCGTAGTTGTTTCCGATAACCAAAATTTGTATTCGGCTGGCATTCCTAAATCCGGTTTAGTTGACCGAACTGGCGCTGGCGATGCTTTTGGTTCTGGCTTTGTAGCGGGCTGGATTGCCAAAGAGGATATTGCCTATGCTATTCAATTGGGCGCGGCCAATGCCACGGCTTGCCTCCAAGAAATGGGAGCGACTAAGGGTCTTTTGAAAAAAGACGATTGGGGCGAGTGGGAAAAAGTAAAGGTCGGAAAATCAAGAGTCAATGTCGAATAAAAAGGGTTTTACTTTAATTGAACTCTTAGTCGTTATTGCCATCATTGGTCTCTTGGCTAGCATTGTGCTGGTTAGTTTAAACAGCGCTAGGAAAAAGGCGAGAGATATCAAGAGATTGTCGGACTTAAAACAAATTCAGTTGGCTATTGAGTTGTATTACGACAATAAAGGTTATTACCCGAAAGAAGGCGATGGAGCTAATGGCAAAATAGGCGAAGGGGCTGGATTGGATTTGATGCTTTCTTCTTATATGGCGGCTGTTCCGGCTGATCCGTCAGGGCCGGGAAATAGTAGTTACTACTATTACTATGATGGTAAACAGTCGTGTACTGGCGGTCCTCAATCTATTATCGCTGTTCTTTTTGCCCATAGTATGGAGATTATGGCTGGCAACCCAAATGATATTTGTTCAAGTTGGGGTGGTGAGGGAGGGGCTGGTTCAGCTAATGGCTATCATCTATATATTGGGCCTAGCAGCGACGTTTATTAAATGACTCAGGTATTAAAATTAGCTAAGTTGTTGAGAACATCAAAGGGGGTAGTTTTAGATTTAGAGAAAAAGATGGAGAAGATTAGCGGGCAAAAGGGAGTAATTGAGAAAATTGTTCAAAAAAATGGGCAGAAAATTCAAGAAAAATTAAAAGAATTAGGATTGGGGAGTGACACTCCCAGATTGGAAACAACATCTTCAAATCCGCTTAAGGCTGAACAGGTTTATCAAGCTCTAATTGATAAAGCTAAAAAAGACGACCAAGCTCTTTTTGAGCATTTTCATGAGCCGGATTTTTCCACCGAAATTGGCTGCCGCAGTTTAATTAATGCTACCAAAGAGTTAACTGGTGATTTATCAGGATTTTATCTTAAAGAGAGTAAAGCCAAGGAACTTTTCAAACAGAATCCGCCTCGTCAGATTATGGCTAATTTGGGCTATGGCAATGATATAGATAAAATGCTGGCTAAAGAAGATATTTTTGAGATTTTTTGCGCTTTGAGATTTGCCGAGGACAGTCAATGGCTCAATGATGTTTTTTTTAAACCTTATCGAGATTTGACCAAAGATGATTTTGAAAAAAGAAAAATTAAAGTGATGGTTTTACCGGAAAGATGGCTGGAAATTGGTCAGAAATTTTTGGGCAAAAAACTCCATCACATGAGTCATTTAAAAGAAATGGGTATTGTCTTTGTTATCCCAGTAGTTAGGCGGCTGCCTGGTGAAGTCCTTTATCTTTTCTTTATGACATTACATTATACTTACGAAACTGATTGGCATTCCCGACTTTTTGAAATCTATAGTCGAGAGTCGGATTTTGCTCAAAAAATGATTAGGGCCTTGAAAGTAGAAGTGACTGGTGGTCCCTTACCTGATGAAAAGAGAATGAGCTGGCGAATTGTAGCTAAATATTTAGCTAAAGATGACCCTAATGACCCCCGTTTGGCCGAACCGCATATTAGTCCCGAGGCCTGGCATTACACTAAAACAACTTTAGCTATTCAGAAATTCGCTCAGCGTTTTCCAAATTTAGGATTAGATTTCTGGCAGGGATTAGAGGTGGCGGGGGAATATTTTCCCTCTGATCATTCAAAAGAAGAAACTTTGATTAGCTTTGATTTATTTGATAATGGAATTTCTTTGCTCCGACAGAGTGGCTTTGAATCAAAGTATCTTTATCATCAACAAGAGGCCTTATGGAACGAAGTTTTTGTCGAGTATCTGGGTGAGGAAAAATTAGACAAATTAATGATGGAGAATTTGGATAAAGGATACGTTAGCCTCTAAATTAAGGCACACTCTTGAAATGAAAATTATGTTGGATATTTTTAAAAAAGCACAAGAAAACAAATACGCTATCGGCGCTTTTAATGTTTCTAATTTAGAGCAAATTAAGGCGATTATTCAGGCCGTTCAAAAGATGAAAAGTCCGGTGATTATGGCTACCTCTGAAGGCGAGAGTAAATCTATTGGTAAAAAACAAATTAAAGCAATAATTGATGTTTATCGTCAGGAAACTGGCTGGCCGATAATTTTACATTTAGACCATGGAAAATCTTTTGAAGTTGTTAAAGAAGCGATAGAAGCAGGCTATGATTCAGTTCAATTTGATGGTTCTGAATTGTCTTTTGAAGAAAACGTGAGGATAACTAAAAAAATAGTTGAATTTGCCAGAGAAAAAGGAATTGAAAACATTGAAGGAGAAATGGGTTATTTAAGAGGTAAATCAGCTGTTCAAGAAGCAGTAGAAATCAAAGAAGAGGATTTAACTGACCCAAAACAAGCTCAGGAATTTATCAAAGAGACCAAAGTGGATAGTTTGGCGGTGGCTATTGGCAATATTCATGGGGTTTTTAAATCAACTAAAAATCCTCATTTGTTTTTAGATAGATTAGAGGAAATAAATAAGGGTTTAGCTAACAAGGTATTTTTGGTTTTACATGGTGGTTCTGGTACCCCTGAAGAAGATATCAAAAAAGCAATTCAATTAGGTATTGTCAAAATCAATGTCAATACAGAATTAAGAATGGCTTACACTAAGGCGCTTAAAAAAACTCTTCAAGATAATCCTAGTCAGACCACGCCTTATAAAATAATGTTGCCAGTGATTGAGGCGGTTCAAAAGGTCGTTGAAGAAAAAATTAAATTATTTGGCAGTGATAATAAAATATGAATATTAAAATAGATAAGGAAAAATGTATTGGCTGCGGTAGCTGCACGGCGGTTTGTCCGGAGTTATTTGAATTGAGCGGCGAGGATAATAAAGCCCAGGTTAAAGAAAAAACAGAAGGCGAGGCAGAAATGAGTGACAAATGCGCTCAAGAGGCCGTTGATATTTGCCCGGTCCAGGCAATTGAGATTGAGGAATAATTCCTGAATCTTGTTAACATACCCTATTCCTTCTTGACCCAAGGAGTTTTTTTGGTTAAGATAAAGTAAGCATGTTAGAACTATTAGTTAAATTGCGGCCAGAGACCGGCCGAGGTAATAAACAAATCCGGAAGCAAGGTTTTATTCCGGCTATTTTGTATGGCCGCAAAATCAAAAATTTGGCTTTGTCGGTTAAAGCGCAAGATTTTGAAAAAGTATATCAAGAGGCCGGTGAGAGCACCCTGATTAAGCTAAAAATAGAGGAAGACCAGAACAAGGCAAAATCCGCCAAAGGCGGATCTCCGTCAAAGGACGGACAAGCTGCCCCTGGCGGAAAAGAAAGAGTGGTTTTAATTCATGAAATAGCCAATGACCCGGTCAGTGATGAACCTATTCATATTGATTTTTACCAGGTTAAGATGGATGAACCTATTAAAGCAGAGGTGCCTTTGGTCTTTGTGGGCGAGTCGCCGGCGGTTAAAGAAGCAACCGGCGTCTTGGTAAAAAATATTCAATCTTTGGAAGTAGAGGCCTTGCCTCAAGACTTGCCTCATCAGATTGAAGTGGATATTTCTTCTTTAAAGACAGTTGATAATAAGATTCATATTAAAGATTTAAAGCTGTCAGCAGGGGTTAAAACAGAAGTCCAGCCAGAAGAGGTAGTCGTTTTGGTTATTCTGCCGCGAACCAAAGCTGAATTGGAAAAATTAGAGGAAACGCCAGAAGAAAAGATAGAAGAAGTTGAAATGGTCGAGAAAAAGAAAGCCGGGGAAGAGGTGAAGGAAGAAGCAGTTGAAGAAACAGAATCAACCCAAGAGGCCACTTCCTTTAAAGAAGAGAAAGTTGCCCCTGATAAAAAAGAGAAATGAGTAAATTGTCAAAAGTTTATATTTTTTTAAGAGTCCAACTCCTAAAATTTAGACAAGGGCAGTTCTCAAGCAGCAAAAAGGACTGTCCTCATGTTTGCTTTTTAAAAAGCAAACATGAGGACAGTCCTTTTTGCTGCTTGAGGATTACTCTCATTGCCTTTTTAGTTGTCTTGGCGATTCCTTTTTTTGTTCAGGCAGCAGATGTTGATGAACTGCGGCAGGATTTAGAAAATCAGATCAGGCAAAAACAAGAAGAAATTAATCAGTATCAGCAGAAAATTGGCGAAAACCAACAAAAAGCCAGGACCCTTAACAACGAAATTCAGATTTTAGAAGACCAGATTAGTCAGATTCGTTTGGAAATAAGCCAAATTGACTTGACTATTCAAAAAAGCACTTTAAATATTCAGGAGCTCGACGGTCGAATTAATATTTTAGAAGAGAATATAAGTCAAAAGAAAGACCTCTTGGCTGAATATATTCGGACAGTCGCCCTTTATGATCAGGAAACACTTTTAGAAGTGATTTTAAAAAATGAAAAATTTTCTGATTTTTTTGACGAAATTAAGGCTTTAGAAAACGCTCAAGAGGAAATTCAGAGTGTTTTAGTAGTTGTCCAGGGGCTAAAGAATGAATTAGAAGAACAGAAAGAAGAAAAAGAAAGCGAACGAGAAGAGCAATATCGTTTAAAATCCCTTCAATTAATTCAAAGTAGGACTGTTGAAAATAGACAAGGGCAGAAAGAAAATATACTTTCTCAAACTAAAGGAGAAGAGCGGCTCTATCAACAAATGATTCAAGGGACAGAAAAAGAGATTACCTTTATTAGAGAACAGCTTTCTTTATTAGAAAAGTATCATATAACCTTAGAAGAGGCGATTCAAGATGCTATTTTTGCCGGTTCAAAGACAGGCGTCAGACCAGCTTTTCTTTTGGGTGTTTTAGAAGCTGAATCCCGCTTGGGGCTTAATGTGGGAACTGGTAATTGGCAAAAAGATATGTATCAGTGTTATCGAACTTTGGGCTATATTACCAGAGCCGAAAACGAAAAAAATGCCTTTTTTCAGGTTTGTCAGGAATTAGGACTTAATCCGGATACTCAGCCGGTTTCCGCTGAACCTCCGTATGGCTGTGGCGGAGCCATGGGCGTTGGTCAATTTATGCCGACCACCTGGTTGGCTTACAAAGACAGGGTGGCTGGTTTGACTGGTCATTACCCGCCCAATCCCTGGAATCATCGGGATGCTTTCACGGCGGCGGCGATTAAATTAGGCGACGGGGGAGCTAATCAGCGGACTGAAATAGGCGAACGCAGCGCTTATGCTAAATACTTAGGCGGTAGCCGCTGGCAGCGCTGGGTTTACAGCATCTGGACTGACAAAGTCATTCAATTAGCCGCCAATTTCCAGAAACAGTATTTTGATTAACCTACAGGGACTGTAATGTCAAAAAGGCAACAGAAATGCTGCCTTTTTTAAAATAAATTTTCATCTTGCCGAATTTATTTAAAAATTTATCTCTCAATAGATTTTTTTCTTGGGCAAATCCATGATAATCTTATGATAGCAAATTTTTTATTTCTTTGCTACATTTTCTCAAAACCCTTGACAAAATCAGATAGATATGATATGATTATGGCATAAAAATTAGTCAGTAGCAGTGTGGGAATCCTGACCTTTTTGGGTTCCAGGTCCCTCCTTCTGGGACGGGCTTTATGCCCACAAGGATTCTCACCCTACTGCTTGCTAGTTGTTTTAGTAAGTAGGAACATTTCTTTCTGTCTTTGATTGGGTCTGACTCAATCATTAGCTTTGAGAGGTGTTTAATCGCTTTTCTGCCATTGGCAGATAAAGCGCATTACTTAAAAAAAATATACACAAAAGCCCTTCCTTTATCGGAGGGCTTTTGTGATTTTAATATTTTGGAGGGAAAGAACTATATTACCAAACAACTAAAGCGCTGTATTTTTCAAGAACTTTTAGTTGTTCGGGAGTTAATTGTAATGAAGCATCAATCGCTTCTTTAATTAAATCTTCGGAAAAGGCGATTTCTTCGTCAATTTCTAATGGTCTGGAACCAATGTTGTCTTTGAGGTAATCCTCAATATAAACTTTATGTTCATTGGTCAATTCTTGGGGATTATCTTTAAGATAATCTTTGAGGGCGCGACGGGCTAAATGAGTCGTCCCATTTCCCTTGACTGCTTTTTCAATAATTGTTCCTGCTTCTTTGCGTCCTTCGGGAACGATTAATTTAATATTTTCTTCTTCGGTTTCTCCTGTAACTTGACTGATTTCTTCTTGACCAGTCAGTTCTTCAGTCAGATCAGTTATCCCTTCTTCTAAACCAGCGGCCATTTCCTCTTCAAAAGGCAGTATAGTTTCCTCTTGATTCTTCTGGCTGGCGTAAAGATAAATACCACCTGCTAAGATCAAGAGAGCAATGATTGGTAAAATCACTGAACTGCCGTATTTATTAAGCCATCCTCTAGTCCCTCCACCCGAGTCGTCTTTTCGGGCAAAGCCGAATTGCGGTCCGCCAGTCAATGGAGATTGACTAGTTGGATCGCCTGGATTTGTGTTCGGTTGTTCTGATTGAGATGAAGCAAACAAAGAAGCGGATTTATCATCTGAATTTCCTAGATTTTGTTTTAAAAGATCTGATTGAGCTGTTTTATCTTGATTTTTCATGATTAATACATTTTCTTATGATTTTTCGACCTTTCCCCTCCGGGGTAAGTATAGACCTCTTGCCCAATAACCTTTCTAATGCAATTTCCAGATTTTAGCTGCGGCTTTGCAAAAATCTTTCAATACATACTCTGTATATGCTTCAAAATTTTTGCTTTGCCTCGCTCAAAATCTGAAAATTTCGTTACGAAAATTATTGGGCAAGAGGTCTAATCTAATTTTTAAGGAATATTTTTTGGGGATTGGATTCCAAGGACTGTCCTCAAATTACCAAATTTATACCTTAATAATTACTGACAGCACCATTGGTCGTCTCTGAGTTTTAGTATAAAGGAATTGGCCAATTTTGTCACGGATATTATCCTTAATATGGTTTTTATTAACTACATATTCATTCGGCGAGGTCTGATTAATGATTTTTTTGACTTTTTCCTTGGTTTGGTCAAGCAGTTCCTTTGATTCTCTTAAATAAACAAAACCGCGGGAAATAATATCTGGTTCGCCCCGCACCTGGCCGGTTCTACTGTCAACCACGGCAATAATGACAAACATTCCGTCTTGAGCCATCATTTGACGGTCACGCAGCACCACTTGTCCAACATCGCCGACTCCTAAGCCATCAACCATCACATAACTAGCCGGCGCTTTTTCCTTAGATATTTTAATTGAATTCTGATTAAGAAAAACAACATCTCCATTGCTGGGTATAATAATATTTTCCGGAGGAATGCCAACACTTTCGGCAATTTCACCGTGTAATTTCAACATATAATAATTGCCTTCAATGGGCATAAAAAATTTAGGTTTGACTAAATTCATCATCATTTTAAGGTCTTCAATGGGAGCGTGCCCGCCGGCATGAACATCCATCATTTCATAGTGAATAATCTTGGCTCCTTTTCTACAGAGAGTATCTCTTAAATTTTGGACTGTTCGTTCATTGCCCGGGACGACTGATGAAGAGAATATTACTGCATCTCCGGGCTGTATTTTAAGCTGACGGTGTTCGCCGGTGGCTAAACGCATCAGAACAGCGTTACTTTCGCCTTGAGCGCCAGTGCAAAGGATAAGGACCTTATTATCCGGCAGGGCATTGGCTTGTTTGGGACTAATTAAGGTATTTTTCTGGATTTTAAGATAACCTAATTCCCGGGCAATGGCCACATTAGCTTTCATACTATAACCGTCAACGGCTACCTGGCGGCCGAATTTTTCAGCTAACCAGATGATTTCCTGGACCCTGGTTAAAAGAGAGGCAAAAGTAGCGGTAATAATGCGCCCTTTTAAACCTTTAAAAATTTCTTCCAGAGTTTTTTGAATTTCGTTTTCCGAGAGAGAATGGCCCGGTATTTCAGAGTCAGTGCTGTCTGACATTAAAAGCAAAACACCTCTTTCTCCTAACTGGGTAATTTTAGCCAGGTCAGCTGGTTTTTCATTAATTGGGCTATGGTCAAATTTAAAATCACCGGTATGAACAATCAGGCCGACCGGCGTCTCAATGGCTAAACCCATGCTGTCAGGAATATTGTGATTAACATGGAAGAATTCAATTTTAAAGCAGCCCAAATTGATTTTGTCGTTAATTTTGACTTCTTGGATATCTAATTTCGGCGCCTGGGGAAAATCTTCCTGTCTTTTAAGAATCATTCCCCGGGTCAGGGCCGCCGTATAAATAGGCGGATTGCCTAAACGACCCATAGAGTGGGGAATCGCTCCAATATGGTCATAATGGCCATGAGTAATAATCACTCCGCGAATTTTCTCTCTTTTGTCCTTAAGATAAGCTGTATTGGGAATGATATAGTCAATGCCGGGCATATCTTCTTCTGGAAACTGCAGTCCTAAATCAACGATAATAATATCATTGCCATACTCAAAAACGGTCATATTGCGACCGACTTCTTCTAAACCGCCTAAAGGAATAATCCGCAGATTTTGTGTTGTTTTTGTCATAGTTTTAGTAAATTTAAGGGTGTTCCTAAGATAAAGCTTCAAGGACTGTCCTCGTATTAGCTCTTTAAATTGCTAATATGAGGACAGTCCTTGGTCTTGGAATCTTTTTAAAAAGTAAATATGAGGACAGTCCTTATCTTAGATCTTAGGACAGTCCCTTGTAATAGTGGGCGAGGCGGGATTCGAACCCGCAAGGTATTGCTACCACTAGTCCCTGAAACTAGCGTGTCTGCCAGTTCCACCACTCGCCCAGAATTAGCCAGAGTGGCTTTTATTCCTTCATCTTTTTCTTAAATTCTTCAATAGTTTCTTCGGCAAAGGGGTCAGTGCCGTATTCTTGGGCTAAATAATAGGAAGCCCAGTCAGCTAATATAATAGAAGAAAAGATTTTTTCCAATAAGCTTTGGCCGGTTAAATCAATAACTTCCGTGGGCAAGCCGCTTTCATTTAATATTTCGGCGGTCAAATCCATTCTTTTCTTGATTTTTGGCTGGTCAGTGGGGTCTTTTAAAATAAGGCAGTGGAAAATTGGTTGGTCATGGAATTGGCATTCTTTTTCATGAGCCATGCCTTCTAATTCGTTGTGGTTCAATTCAGGGAAATAATGAGTAAAAGCCGGTGAGTTTGAATTTTCGTTAAATTTAATTTTCCAGATATAGCCAAGCACTTTGAGCTTGTCTGAAACATAGATGATCGGGATTTTGCCTTTCAATTTTTGAGCCAAGTTCTGACCTTGATTTTCTTGTTCAGCCGGCTTTAGATTTTTAGCCATCTCTAAAATTTCCGAAGATCTGTCGTCAGTTAGACCACTTTTGGCTAAGATAGAATATAAAGCGGTAAAGATATAACCAGTGGCCATTCGGGGAACTAGACCGGTCGGAATTTCCACTAGAGGCGTCCCATTTTGCTGACAAAGCTCTTTTAATTGACCGCCTGAAGTAACTGCGGCCGTAGGCAGCCCCTTTTTGAGCGATTCCTGATAAGCGGCCAAGGGTTCTTCAGTATTACCCGAATAAGAACTAAAAATAGCCAAATCTTTTTTTGAATCAGGTAATTGATAGTTGCGATTAACTCGGATAGGTAAGTCAAGCCAAGCAGATAAAATATCAGCTGGCCAGGCACTGCCGCCCATGCCAGAAACTATGGCCTTCTCAAATTCACCCTCAATTTTAATTTGGCGGGCTAATTCCAGTCCTTTTTCGAATTGTTGAGGAAAATCTAAAATATGTTGACGCATAATTTCAAGGACTGTAATACAGGGACTGTCCCTAAGATACAGTCCTTGTTTTGTCGGGTTTATTTCCAGACTCTATTTATTTTAATATACCAATTCTCTATTTGAGAGAATCTTTGCGAATGGGTCGGTAATTTTTCTATAGAAGAAATCCCTTTGACTTTTTTATTAACTGGATAAAGATAATCCGGACTAAAGAGAAAAATCGCCGGCAGGTCCTCCATAACTAATTTCTGAAATTCTACATATTTAGCTATTCGTTCTTCCTGGTCTAATGTCTGGCGAGCTTCTTCTAAAAGTTTGTCCACTTTTTCATTCTGATAAAGGGCTAAGTTAAGACCAGGGTCTTTACGCTGAGCCGAATGCCAAAAGGCAAAAGGGTCAGGGTCAGCCCCGAGCACCTCGCCAAAAAGTAATGCTTCATACTCGCGAGGTCGCAAATAATCCTCCTGGAGAGTAACCGAGTCAATTATTTCCAGATTGATTTGAGCGCCGATTTTCTCCCATTGTTCTTTGATTAATTCCGCTGTTTGTTTTATCTCTGGCCAATCACTGGCTCTCAAGGTGATTTCTAATTTAGTTAATTCACCTTTAATTTCTTTTTCTCTAAGGCCATCTTCATCTTGGTCAGACCAGCCCGCCGCCTCTAAAATATTTTGGGCATGCTCTAAGGTAAAATCATAAATTTTTGTTTCGGTGGTATAGCCCAAACAACCTGACAAAAGAGGCGATTCAACCATGGCGCCTTTTCCCGCTAAAACTTTGTCAATAATTTCTTGCTTATTAGTCGCATAAGCCAGAGCCAAACGAACGGTTTCATCAATCAGGGCCTTGCTTTTGGTTTGGTTAAAGAAAACAGCGTAATAAATAGGCAGTTCAATCTGATAAAGGTTAAGATTGTTTTTAAGCTCGGAGAGATCGGCTGTTGAAATAGAGACCAGACCGTCTATCTGCCTTTTTTGATAGGCCTCGATTAATTTCTCTTTATTATTATAAAAGCGGAGAATAATCTTTTCAATAAAAGGACCTTGGGGTTGGCCTTCGGCAGACAATAAATAGAAATCTTCATTACGGGCTAATTCAATTGATTCAATTTTACCATTTTGAGATTTACTGAATTTTTTAAATTGATAAGGACCAGAGCCAATTGGTTTAAGATTGTATTCAGCTAAGGGGAAATTGGCTGCGGGAATGCCGGCCCAAAGATGTTTAGGTAAAACACCAAAGGTCAAATTATGCAAAAAAGGCGCATAAACGCTTTTAATTTTGAAACGAAGAGCAAAATCATCAACTTTTTCCACTTCCACATTCTGCCAGATATTTCTTAGAGGGCTTTTGTATTCTGGCTCTTGAATAGTTTTAATGGTAAAGATGATGTCATTAGCTGTTAAGGTTTCTCCGTCATGCCAAAGAATATTTTTTTTCAAAGAAATATAATAAGTCAGGCCGTCGTCTTCAATGGTATAGCCTTCAGCTAAATCAGGGATAAGGTTATTTTGACCATCATATTTAAACAAACCGGAATAAATAAGTTGGACTAAATCACGGTCAACATCATTAGTTTGAGAGAGGACCGGATTGATATAGCGGGGCTGGCCAAGAAAACCTTCTTTGTATTGCCCGCCTATTTTTGGTTGAACCTGGGTGTGGTTAAGATAACAACTGATAAGTAACAAACAAGTAGAAACAATTATAACCAAAATCAGGCTGCGGGCTAACCAGCGTTCCCGAACCGGTAAAATCTTGGGCAGCTGAATCCATTGCCGGCGAATCGGCCATTTGCCTTCCGGCGGCAGAGCCAATTTAATCCGCTTCAAATAAGCTATTAATTTGTTTAAATAAGTACCAATGTTGATTAGAGGACAAGATTAAGAAAAGAGGAGATAATAAATAAACCAGCTAAAACAATTGTGGCAATAAAAAGAATTTTTTCAAAACCTCTTTTAGTATAATAACTAGCGCCGCCGCCTCCACCGCCAAAAAGAGCCGAACCGCCAGCCCCTCGTTGCTGAAAGAGAATAGCCACAATCAAGGCCAAAGCAATAATAATTTGCAAGATAGTTAAAATAGAATCCATTAATTTTCCTTATTTTTCTTTTTATAGCCAAAAACCAGATTAACCGCGCTGATAATTAAACTTCCCCAAAGATAAGTCCAAAATCCAGTAATGGTTAATTCCGGCACAAAATACTCCAAGAGCCATAACAGAACCATATTAATAACCAGAGTGAAAAGTCCTAAACTCAAGACAATCAGCGGAGTGGAAATAAGTTTCAAAATCGGCCTAATAAAAACATTAATCAATCCTAAGATTAATCCAGCGATGGCTAAGGTCAAGATATCGCCCTCAAAAACAAAGCCTGGCACTAAGTAATCAGCTAAAAAAATAGCCAGGCCATTGGTTAGAATCTGAATAATAAACCTCATTTTGACTGTTTAAAGATTAACATAGCCAGAAAAGTCAGTCAAGTTGTTTCCCTCTTGACAACCTTATCAGGATTTTCTATCATGAAGACGGTTCCTAGTTTTTCCATTGCTCTTTTCTCCTAATCAAAGCCCATTTCATGTGGCGCCCTTCCTTGGTTTTTCTTTACCTTCTTAATTTTTCCAAGGAAGGGTTTTTCATTTGCTTTTCTTTCTTATTATTTCTCTTAATTTAAAAACGCTTTTTCCCGAAACCTTCATTCTTGGCTTTTTCTTCTTTTGCCGGCTCTTGGCTCTTTTTTCTACTTTTTTCTCAAATTGACTTAAATTATTTTTCATATTCCGATTATAGCATAACTATAAAGTCAAGGACAGATTGATTGAAGGGGACAGTCCCTAAGATACAGTCCTTGCAAACAAGGACTGTATCTTAGGGACTGTCCCCGTATTATAAACAAAGACCGTCCTTAAATTAATTACTATTGACAAGGATATTTCTTTGTGATAAGCTCAAACCAACAGTGGTGGAGAGGCTTGAAAATGACAAAAAAGGATGCCTAAGGGATGCTCAAGGGATGCCTATGTGTCGGGGTCAGGACCCAGATTCCAAAAGCGGGTTTTCGGCTCACGAGCAGAGCGGTGGATAGAGGAGGACCGCGAACGTATCCCCATCCCTCGTCCTTAAAAGCCAGAGAATAACCCCCAGAGTTGCTCCCTTCTTACTCAGAAAGGGAGATATATCATCCTCCAAGGGGATTGTCCAAGGGAATGCCAACCGGCATTCAAGCAAGCCCTCCGCCGCTTTTTATGCCCCGTTTGACTGTTCATCAGACGGGGCTTCATTTTTTCAAAAATTGACCAAGCCGCCAATTTATGACATAATTTTAAGAGAAGACAGTGATTAAAGGGGACATGATTGAAGGGGACAGTCCCTTAGATACAGTCCTTGTTTGCAAGGACTGTATCTAAGGGACTGTCCCCGCATTACTGTCCCCATCTTTGAAAATAACTACCCTCTAATTAAATAAACATGAAGAAAGAACTCAAAAAAATTAAAAAAGAACAAAATAAATTCAATAAACCCTTAAGCGAAAAGGATAAGGAAATAATTGAGAAAGCAGTTCATAAAGTTGCCCAGGAATACGGCGAAACCTTAAAACTCTTGGGCAAAACATAATGGAAAAAATATCAATTACTGATGTCGAATTCATTACTTTCAAATTGACTAAGGAATTAGCAGCTTATCAAGAAGCAATTCCTGATTTTTCTACCCGTTTTCCTAATGTTTTAGAAAGCTGTCTTTTAGCGCCCTTCCAAGAATTTGCCAAAAAACCATTATACCAGGGACTTATCAGCCAAGCGGCAATTCTTTTTTATCTAATGATAAAAAACCATCCTTTTCAAAACGGTAATAAAAGAATCGCCCTGACTTCCTTATTGGTCTTGCTTTATAAAAACAACAAATGGCTGAAAACTGATAACAAAAAGCTTTATGATTTTACTATTCAAGTAACTGCCAGCCCGGGCCAATCAAAAAAAGAGACCCTCCAAACCATAGAACATTTCCTTAAAACTTATTTAGTTGATTTATAGCGTAAAGAAACAGCGCAAGGGGACAGTCCCTTAGATACAGTCCTTGTAAACAAGAACTGTATCTAAGGGACTGTCCCCGCATTACAAAACCATGACTCCAGAAAAATGGGAAAATTTAATAAATAATATCAAGGACGAATTTGAGGTGGAAGAGCACAAGAACGAACATCTTGATGAACATGGCGGCAGCGACATTGAATTTATTATCTTCAAAGGCCCCTTAGGCAGAATGAAATTAGAATTTATTACCAAGCCCTTGATTTTAGATAAAAAAACCACTTATTCCCGCCGCATCGGCTCTGAAACAGCTATTGAA
>Ga0315551_10000597_pt1 | contig 28678 bp, 17 predicted proteins | sample SalMarSW160290MG_FD_203678 | JGI IMG/M metagenome (GOLD analysis project Ga0315551, IMG submission 203678) | Salt marsh sediment microbial communities from the Plum Island Ecosystem LTER, Massachusetts, United States - Salt Marsh Sediment SW1602-90 ...
TGCTGAAAAATTCAGTTAGCAGAGTATTGAAAATTGTTAAAAATAACACAAGTAGATTGCGGCCAGCACTACAACCGCAGTTTAATAGGATAAATGAAGAATTGCCAAATAGGTCACAATCAAGCAAGAGAAATATCTTGCCATGGTTTGCAGCCGGCCTTATTTTTATCGCCTTTTTATGGTCCTATTGGCATGGTATCGTAGATATCTGGAATATATGGCAAAGAAGTGATGAATATTCCTCCGGCATCCTGGTTCCTTTTCTGGCAGTCTATATTTTATGGTCGAGGCGTCGTGACATTACTCAGTGCCATATAAAGCCTTGTCTTTGGGGCTTGTTTGCCTTTGTAGCGGCTCAGGCAGTTAGACTCTTCGGGCTATTCTTTATGTACGGTTCGGCAGAAAGATTGTCTATTGCTCTAAGTATTGCTGCGTTGGTGCTGTTTCTATTCGGCTGGCAGCTTTTCCGAAAGGTATCTACGGTATTACTGTTCTTATGCTTAATGCTACCCTGGCCAAATCGGGTTCAAGCTGCTGTGGCCTTGCCTCTACAACGTTGGGCTACTTCATCAGCCATGTTCTGTCTGGAGATGGTGGGCTACGAGGTTATACAGGAAGGCAATGTTATCCATATCGGCCAAGCAACCGTCGCAGTCGCTGAGGCATGCAACGGCTTGAGAATGATAACCGCCTTTTTCGTGATTAGCGGCTTGGTAGTTTTGCTGGTCAAGCGAGCATGGTGGGAAAAACTGATAATCTTAGCCTCGAGCCTGCCCATCGCTTTACTCTGTAACACAGTGCGATTAACTATCACCGCAATTGCTTTTACGGTACTCAGGGGTGAATATTGGGAAAAAATATTCCACGACTTTGGTGGATATGCAATGATGCCATTGGCCCTTGCGATGGTAGTTGCTGAGCTTTGGCTTTTGGTAAAACTTACCACGCTTCCAACGAAAGAGGAAGCAATAGTAATTACACGGCAAACGTGACGAGGGACACCAAATGCAATAAAAACGCGTTTTGGGGACCTTGATTAGTATTACAAACCATAACTGGAGGAAAATGTAAAAATGAATAATTTAGAAAAATATCTCGATCAGGTGATCGAACGAAGGCCAGTTAATTTTGAAACGCCACCTGAATCTGGCAGTGAGAAAACACCCAATTTAGTTACTGGCGTACTTCGCCACTGGTATCTTGTGCTACTGATATTCCTTGTAATGTGCGCAGTTGGAATCCCTGCAATATGGCTTTTGATAGAACCTCTATACAGCGTATCCGGTGCAATAAAGGTCGCTCCTATTTTACCAAATATCCTGACCGGCGAAGCAGATAAAGGAGAAATTTCAAATTACCAAAGTTTTATGAATACCCAGGCAGAGATGATTACCAGCAGCCGAGTAGTGCAAAGAGCGGCAGACGATTTAGCGGACAAAAACCTAGACTTCTTTAAAAACGAAATTACGAATCTTATCACAAAACTAAAAGGGACATCAAATAATACTAAAGCAACGCCAGAGGCGGCAAGCATGTTGAAACAGGCAATACTCGATAAGGTCATCACGGCTGCACTAATTCAACGAAGCGAGCTGATAAATATAACTATGAAAAGCACAAATCCAAATGAAGCAAAGCAAATAGTAAATGCCTTCATTAAGAACTATATGGCTGTAGAAGTTTCCAGCTCTGCCGAAGGTGAGGGCCAAAAACTGGCTGTCCTGGAAAATGAGCGCAGAGTGCTGGCTGAAAAGTTGCAAACACAGCGTGAAGCAATCCGCCAATTAGCACAGGAGTACGGAACTACAACTCTGGGCGGCCGCCAGGATATGATGTTGCAACGTGTTACCACGCTGCTGGGTGAATTAACTAAATTAGAGGCACACAGAATCAATCTCGAAGCCCAGGTGCAATTACTCGAGCAGACCAAAGAGCAGGCTATCACGCCGGAAGAGCTGCTTAAAATGCGCAACGAGTATGTCAATTCCGATCCGACGATCCAGGAACTAACCCGAAGTATTGTCCAATTCGAAAATGACCTAATTACTGCCAAACAAACATTGGCTCCTGGAAATCCTGCTCTTGAGCAAAAACAGCAGCTTCTGGAGGCATTTCAATCACGCCTTGAAGAAAAACGCGGGGCAATAGCTAAGAACTTTGATGATATCGTGTCTGAAGAAGTCGCTAAAACCAGCAAAGGTAACCTATTTAATGCACGGACCGAGCTGGAACAAACCAGAGCATATGAAAAACGTCTTCAAGAGGTATTGACTAAGGAAGACACCCAAACCATCGAACTCGGCCGTAAGCAACTGGCCATTCAAGATATGGAGTATCAATTAGGATTGGACAAAGAAATGTATGATACCGTCTGCCGGCGTATACGAGAACTGGAAATGGAACGAAAAAGACCTGCAAGGATTTCTGTTGCCTATAATGCCGACATTACTTATATCCGGGATAAGCGCATCAAATATACAATAGCCCTTATGTTTGGCGCAATGGCTTGCGGAATTCTATTAGCATACCTTCGTGACAAGGCGGACCTTAGCTTACGCACACCTGACGATGTGGTTAAATGCGTTGGTGCCCGAATAATCGGAACCACAACCAGTCCAGATACCGTCAGAAGAGCGCTTTTACCAAAACAAGTATCCCAGGACTACCAAACCATTCGTGCCAATTTAGGATTACTCGATGGCGGAGGAATGCCCAAGAGGTTGGTTATTACAAGTCCGGGGATGGAGGATGGCAAAACCACCTTTGCCATTAACCTGGCAACAAGTTTGGCCAAGGCGGGCAAAAAAGTCCTGTTGATAGACGGTGATTTGAGGAAACCCGATATCCGACGGATACTGAATATTCCTAAAGGCTCGAGTGGTCTACAGGATATACTTGCCGGAAAAGAATTTGACCAGGCTGTCTGCTCTATGGCCCCAACCGGTTTAGATGTGCTTGCTGCCGATTCTCACAATGCAGACGATGCCTACGAATTATTGGCGTCGCCTCTTACTGCACAGTACATAGCTGCAATCAGTCAAAAGTATGAACATGTAATTATTGATACCCCTCCTGTGCTGGCTTTTCCTGACGCCCTGCTGTGGGCAAAGATTGCAGCAGATGCGGTTATTTTGACCAGCTTTGCCGGTCACACTACTGCTCCGGATCTCAAGGAGGCAAAGGAAAGAATTGCCCAGATAAATGTTAGGGTACTGGGCACCATTCTAAGTAACGTCCGAGTCGGTCATAGCTACTACCATTATGCGTACAATTATTATTCACAGAATGGCCAACGAAGGAAAAAACGCGAACGGACCAACATCAAGCTGCTGCTCCCTATGCATAGCAAGGAAGATAATATCTCTGACTCCTAAGGGAAAATTAACCTGCCAAAGACTGTTGAAAGTTCATTAGTTTTGGTTTTCTTAAACCCATCTATGAAGCTGATTGTCATACATAAGCACAAAAATCCTCTGTCTAATAGTGGTGAGGATTTACTTCGGTTTGCTATATCGAGCGAATCTACAGCCGGCCTTATTCTCAATGGATTAAGTAAAAGTTTGCGTTGCGGCCGCAACAGCATGACTGTTTGCGCTGTACCCGAAGGATGGGGCATTGAACCTCGTGCAACTACCCCCAGATTAACATGCTATAGAGACAATATACCAGTCAACTTCGAGGCCCTGCGAAGAATCGGGCAAAAGTTCCCCCACAAACGCTCTTTAGCGCGCTTGGGAATCTCAAATTCCTGGTTCGTTGTTTCCAACGGACGATTTGCTACACGAATTAATTCCGAACTGCTTGACAAGGCGCTGGCTAGCACTCAGGCTGACATCGTAGCAGTTAATGTATCGCCTCAATTGCAGGCCGGCTGTGAAAAGGTCCTGACTAATTCGCAGGACAAACTTGTTGGCTTTCGACGGCTGTATAGTAATTTGGCCCAAGCAGCACCGATTCCTGCTGACTGGCCGCACCACCTTTTTGTAAAAATTGTCTCTCTCAAAAAACTCCTGGTTGATGATGCTTTACCTCTGTCTTTTACTGAGTTCATCAACAACTGTTTTTCAAGTCCACTGAAAGTACGTAGTCTTAATATTGGGGGTACTGTATTGGATTTAGACACAGAGGAAGGTTTGCTCGGTTTTCTTGCAACCAGAATCAACTCTTTGGCAACGAATTATCGCAATGCAAACAATACATTTCAGCAGGAAATCCTTGATGGAGACGGCATCAAAATATCTCCCGGCACAAGATTATTCGGAAAAGTATTGTTCGGGCAAAACGTGAGTATCGGTCGAAATGCAATTATAGTAGGTTCAACTATCATTGGTAATGATGTTAAAATTGCTCAAGGGGCCGTTATAAGGGCATCGATTGTTGGGCCTGGCGTTTCAGTATGCCAAAATCAGCTTGTTCAAAACCGTGTGCTTACTAATGGTCGGCAGCTCCGAACACGAACCAAACAAGCTAAAACCAATTGTATGCCAGTAGTCACAAACGGTAGGACAACTCACGAAGATTTCTGGGCCAACAATTTCCGAATTTGGCCGAGATTTTCCTATGCCAGCTGCTTGAAACGAATCGCTGATATTATTGCCGCGACAATAGTACTAATTCTATTTGCCCCTATAATTCCCTTCATCGCTTTGGCGATAAAGTTAAATTCACCGGGCCCGGTATTCTTCAAGGATAAACGACAAGCCCAACACGGCAAAGAATTTTACTGTCTGAAGTTCAGAACTATGCTCGTCGGTGCTGACAAGATACAAGATAAATTAAGAGGTTTGAATCAGACCGACGGCCCACAATTCAAGATAGCCGATGACCCGCGAATTAGCGCCGTCGGCAGATTCTTACGAGACACGTATATCGATGAAATACCTCAATTCTTTAATGTTCTGTTCGGTCAAATGAGTGTCGTCGGCCCAAGACCTTCTCCCGAATCGGAGAATACGTTGTGCCCATCTTGGCGGGATGCACGACTGTTGGTACGGCCAGGTATTACGGGGCTCTGGCAGGTCTGTAGAACCCGCCAACCAATGAAAGACTTTCAAGAATGGATACATTACGACACCAAATATGTCAGGGACCTTTCATTAAGAATGGATTTATGGATATGTTGGCAAACTGCCAAGAGACTAATTAAGAATTTCATCAGCCAGTTCTAAAAATAACGGTATATGGATAAGAAGGGGTAATTAAATGGCAAGAAGATACTTTAACTGGAAATTGGCAATTGTTCTGGTAATCGGCTTATTTGTTTTGGGCATAACAGCCTTTGGATTGCGCAAATGGCAACGAGGCCGTATGGCTTACGGAGCTCTTGATAAAGGTAATGAAGCATACGACAAATGCCTGTGGGAAGAGGCAGCAAAAAACCTGGGTCGTTATCTTGCTGTTGAGCAGGATGATGTGCCGACGCTGCTTAAATACGCCGATGCGCAGCTTAACATCAGGCCTCTCAAACCCAGCAACGTTCAGCAAGCCATAGCAGCCTACCGAATTGTTTTGAGAGTAGAAAATGATAACTCTGAAGCTATTATGCGGCTTGTTGAAATGTATTTAGGGATGGGTATGCCCGGCGAGGCTGAACTAATTACTACCCGAGCACTTGAAACAAACCAATCCCCGGAACTGCGAAGAATGTTGGCAGTTGCTCTCGTCAACCAGCGGGAATTTAAAGAAGCAGCGAAAGAATTAGAAACTATTATTAAGGAGCATCCCGAGCAAATATTAGCTTATGATGTATTGGGCCAGCTAATTGAGCAGCGACCTGATGATTTCTTGCAGGCTCCTCAATTATGGTTCGATGAGGCGGTAAAAAACAACCCATCCTCGGCTTTGGCTTACATAATCCGCGCCGAGTTCCATCTAAGAGGCAATGACAAGGTCAAAGCTTTAGCTGACCTGGAACAAGCTGAAAACCACGATTTATCTGATGCTGTCATACGTCTGCGCCTTGCCATAGAATTTATCAATGCAAGTGCCTTAGAAAAGGCAGAAGAACACCTTGCCACTGTGCAAATGGTTGATCCAACAAATCAAGCCCTTTGGCGAACGTGGGCTCAGCTCGCACTGAAACAGAACTCGAAGACAAAGATGCTAAAAATAGCTGAAAGCGGATTAAAAGAACTCTCTTCCCAACCTTGGGATTTTATGCCTATTGCAGCAGAGTTATATATTCGATGCGACGAGCTTGACCGTGCCAGCGACTGCATTTCCAAACTACAAGAAAAGGATATTGCCCCCGCAACCTCTGCTTTCCTGGAAGGTCTTGTAGCGGACAAGAAAGGCCATAGTTACGAGGCGGTTAAATGCTGGCATCGAGCAATGCAGCTGGAAAGAAACCCCGGCAGAATTCGATTGGCACTGGCCGCCACGCTATCGCAGTTAGGTGACAAGCAATCAGCTATAAAACAATTACGCGTGTTGGTTTCCGAGCAACCGAATCTCTTCAGTGGACACATAAACCTTGCCCGATTGTTGATTGAAACCGGGAATTGGGCCGAGGCAGCGGAACAGGCCCACTTGGCCAAGCAAATTTCTCCGACCAGTTTCAATGCAGCTTTACTGTATATCCAGGCCCAAATACAGTTGCTTGCAGACAACCAAACAGACAAAGACTCCCCATTGTGGAAGGATATAGACAAGCAATTGGATAAGTTGGAAGTTGCTACTAATGGTGCCCTCGAAGTTAAACTTTTACAGTTTCAGCTTGCAATGCACCAAGATAATCTCGCAGATGCCGAAACGCTGGTTAATGAATTGAAGGAAGCTCATCCCTCGCAGATAGAAATTGCTATGGCTGAAGTTGAATTGCTTGCTGCTAAGCAAAGAGAAGATGAGGCAGTATTAATATTGAATAATATCATAAAGGACTTTCCACATGATCCTAAACCGGCTGAATACCTGTCAATTTTGTTGGCTCGCCAGGATGAACGTGAAAACTGTGTTGGTGTTATTAAGAATGCGTTGGCGCATATTGAACAACCCCTTACCCAAAGAAAACTATGCTTGCTGCTTGCCGACTTTTACAGCTGGTGGGGCCAGCAGGAAAACGCATATGAATTGCTTAACCGGTTTGCACAGAAGCTGCCAAATGATGTTCCTGTTAAACGGCAACTTTTAAGATGCGAAAAGGTTATCAGAGACCCCGAAAAAGCCCAGCAGCTTGCAAATGATATTAAATCTCTCGAAGGGGAAGAGGGTTGGCAATGGCGGTATGAGCAGGCAAAAATTTGGTTTGCACAGGATGATTTCAAAGACCGGTATCCACATATTATTTCACTTCTCAAAGAAAATTTGCTTGCCAATCCGAATGACCAGACCAGCCGAATGCTTTTAGCTCACAGCTATGAACGAGCCGGCCAGCTGCAGCTTGCGATTTCAACCTACAGCGAGGCTCTGAATCGCTCGCCTAAGGATATTCGCATAATCGTTCCTGCTGTAGCTGTTCTATACAGGGCAAATGAATACGACCGTGCAGACGAAATCCTACGCCGGGCAGCTAATGAAAAACTTTTTCACCCTGAGTTAAAAAGACTGGAATTGCAAAGCTATCTCAAACGCGGCGAATTGAGTTCAGCCAGCGATATTTTGGAGGACTTGTTAGCTAATGACCCCAACAATCGGCCTGTCTGCCTATCTCTTGCACTACTTAAGATACGACAAAACCGCTTTACTGAAGCAGACGAGCTTTTGAATAAGTTGGAACTTCAGGACCCAGATTCACTACAGGTAAAGGTTGCACAAATTGAATTGAACATTCGACAAAGTAAATCTTCCGAGGCGATATCTCTTTGTGACCAAATAGTAAACAAGTTTAACAATGCTTCAGCTTATATTCTTCGCGCCAGGACACTTACTTCTCTTGGCCAAGCCGAGAAAGCAAAAGAGGATTTCGAATATGCCACCACTATAGAACCCAATAATGCCGAAGCCTGGACAGCCAAAAGCAACTTTTATCGTTCCATTGGCCAACCTGATAAAGCTATCGACAGTATCCGGAAAGCAATGTCTTTAGAGCCCGATAATCTCAGAATTAAAAACCGGGCAGTTTCACTTTTCTTAGCATCTGCTAACCGCGACATAGTGCGCGAAGGCAAGGATATTCTTGATAAATCCCTGATATCGAATCCCGAGGATGTTGAACTGCGCCTTTATAAAGCACGTTCACTACTTGTCGAAGGAACAGCGCCAGCTATTGAGCAGGCGACAGACATTCTCGAAAAGATAAGCGAAGACCAACCTAATCTCAGCGATGCGTGGACGCTTTTGGCTGAAATAGCCCTCAGGCAAGGCCGGTCAGCAAGAGCTATGGATATTGCTTTACGAGGCCTTGTCCATTGCCCTAACGAGAGGTCCTTGCTTTTATTAAAGGCTCGCTCGGAAGCAGAGAGAACACCGGCCTTGGCAATTCCAACTTTGAAAGCGCTGCAAGAGCTCGACCCAAACGACGATGACACTATAGTACTCCTGGCAAATATATATATTGCTGCGGGCGATTGTGATAAATCCATAATTATGCTAAGAAAACAATTGGCCTCTTGTGGCGAAGACAAGCGACTAAAATACAATACCGCTCTTGCTGTAGCGTTATACAAAAATGGTAATAAAGATGAAGCGAAAAAAGAGTTTGATTCGCTCTTCTATTCTGCTGGTGATGACCCTGCACCATTATTGGCCCTGGCCAGGGTTCTCAAGGACGACCAGCAGTGGGCCGAGCTAAAGCTGAAGACAACCTATTGGTATCAAAGCCATCCGAAGGATACGCATACCCTCGTTACTATAGCCAGGGGTCTCGTAGCAATTGAAGACAGCCAGGCGAGAAAAACAGCCGAGGACATCCTCAGGATGATATTGGAAAATGATTCTGATTGTAATGAGGCTATGAGTGTCCTCGCTATGCTGTTACAGATTACCAGCCGCTTCGCAGAATCAGCGACACTTTATCAGCAGATTCTTACACTTCAACCTGATAATGTAATCGCCATCAATAATCTGGCTTGGATGCTGTGCGAAGAGCAGGGAAAGTATCAACAAGCCCTCGAACTTGCCCAACGCGGCTTGGGAATCGCTCCCAATTATGTTGACCTTATCGATACCCGTGGCGTCGTATATTACAAACTTGGTCAATATGACAAAGCAATTGCCGATTTCAACAGATGTTTGAGACTGTATCCCGATGGAGCACCGTCAGCAGTAGCTTCATATTTACATTTAGGAAGGGCCTTGGCAAAGCTTGGGCAGAAAGATAAAGCTGTGGAAAGCTTAGAAAAAGCATTGGAGTTGAATACTAAAATTGGTGGTTTGTCTGCCGCAGATTATGACGAGACGCAGCGTCTGGTTGAAGAATTATCCCAGGGGAGAGTTTAACAATGAATCATCAGAAACACTCAGTAATTAGGGAAAGAGTGGGTGATGAATCTGTTTTCAAGGTGTCGCGTATAACTTTACTTGATGAAAAGCATTGGTCCTACCTTCAAAGGCGGTACCATATGAGCCCTCGCGAGCTTCAAGTGGCTAAACTTGTTTGTCAAGGCCTCAGAAATAATGATATAGCCAGGAACCTGCATATAACGCTTGGCACTGTAAAAACTCACATAAGAAATATTTATCGAAGGGTACAGGTCGAAAGCAAAATTGCAATGCTGTTGCGATTTGTCGCTGATGCAAGAGAATTTTATAACCGGTATGACGCAATACATCCCATTCCTGTCGCTGATTTAGCGAAGCCAGCCAAGATAATTCCTGCCTCTTAATTCCTGCCTTTTAAGACACATCAGAAAAACAAAAAAACTCCAGCAGCTTTGCTGCGCCTTAGCATCCTCGTTCTGCTCATAAAGGCGAGTGTCTAATGAAGCGTACATCGTAAAACCCGATTTATACCACTTTAGGAGTAATCCAAAAGTAGCGCCCCAATTCCTTATCTTATCTCATCTCTTCAACAACTAAAGTCTAAAAATTTTTTACCAAATTTTTGCTTTTTTCATTTTTTTTCTTGACATGCTGTTTGTACATTGATATAGGAAGGCAGTTGCATAACTCCGAAAGGAGGAGGCCATCTTCAATGTGGGAGGGTGGCCAGCAAAGTTGTGTACTCAAGGATGAGGCCCTCTGTATGGAGGCAGAGGGGAAAACGTGTCAGGCAAAAGGAGTAAATGGCTGATTTTGTTGCTGCCGCTTATTGTCACCACAGCGGCAGAAGGTGCACCAACTATTGGCAATTGCAATAGCAATGTTGTTAGTTGCGCCCGGTCCATAGGTTCAGGTGCACAAATCCTTCCTGCGCTCGAAACAAGCCAAATTACGGGTTCCGATGATTGCCACTTGGCCGGTATCGCCGCAGAATTTCTCAAGCCACCTGTCGGTTTTACAGACTCGCTATCTCCATCTATCCATGCAAAGCCTCTGCCCGCAGTACCGGCAGCATTCTTTATGGCCCTAATAGGATTCATATGCGTTTCATTGGTTAAGGACCGCAGGGTATGGATAGCAGCCTTGACCGGATTATTGTGGGCAGGCCAGACCGGCATTCAAGCCATTCCTCAACTTGCTCTGCGCCTCAGCCACGCAAATCTCACCAATAAACGATTCTCTGCAGAGGTCGCTTATTCTAATTACCTTCTAAATTTTGACCGACCACGTAGTGATATTGAAGGCACGCAATACATAGGCCTGCTTCACTACCTGGCTGGAATACCCGATAGCACAACGTTACTCTCCAGAATGATGTCATTCCTGCAAAACCTGTCCCGAGCAGGGTCGAGGGAGCAGGAATCCGGAAAGACAGCAACACAGGTTTGCTGCCGATTCAATCCGTCTAAAAACACAAATTCATTTCAGTCCCAATCAGCATTTCTTTCAGAACAATACAGCCTAAATTCGCTATTGGCGTGCTTGGCTCCGAGAGCCGGGCAGATTCTTTGTTTCTCACCTGCATTTATCTTCTGTCAATTACCCCGCGGCCCGCCTATCCCGGCCCAAGGATTATTGTTCAAACTTTAGGAGTGCATTCGCGAAGCACTCTTGAGGTTTGAATTGTTTGTGTTAGAAAATTCCCTTTTTTTACAAAGGAAAATATTAAAGGATAATAATCATGAAAAAGTTAATTTTAATGACAATTTTGATAGGCTTGTTAGCCACACCAGCTTTGGCTGGTCCGAGCCTTGGATGGTGGGAAGAGGGACACCCTCGGGCTACCCATCAATTGTGGACTTTTACAGTTGATAAGAAAGTCTCAGACGGCCCTCCCACGTGGACGTTTCTTGCTAATGAGGTAGATAATCCTTATCCTAACTCCGTTGAAGCAAAAATAACTGCTGATAGCTACGACTCAATGGGAGGCTCACTCGACACCGGCTTGTTCAGCAGTAGCAGTGACATTGAAGTTTTCTTGGAAATTGGGAACTTCGATGACCCCTTAGCCTACAAAGAGATTTGGATTGATATTGGCGCTTCGGGTGTACTTGAACCGATAGTTACCGATCTTTCCGCACATGATGGCAATGTTGCGGACTATCACTGGATATTGCTTGATGGACAAAGCCCTACCCAAGCAGGCTATGCCAGTTTCGGTATCAAAATTTTCCCCAATCCTAAAACTGAAAAGATCTGGTTCACGCTTCCGATAGATTCGTGCACAGCTACTTTAGATTGGATCCATGTAGATACGATCTGCATTCCTGCTCCTGGCGCTATTTTGTTAGGCAGCATCGGCGTGGCCTTTGTTGGCTGGCTCCGAAGACGGCGTGCTTTCTAATAAAAGGTAAGACGTTGCTAAGGGCAGAGCAAAAGCTCTGCCCTTGGACGCCTTAGAAAGGAGGAACGCCCATGAAAAAATTATTAGTAGCTACATTGGTATTTGCCTTCGCTGGTTCAGCTATTGCTAATATGTACACAGAGACCGTAGATATTTGGCATGTCCAAGGCGGTGCATTCAATTGCTTCTGGGAGCACAACAATCCTGCGGAGACTGTGGGGAATATGACGCCTGATGAGTATGAGCAAGCTGTGCTGGACGGAAAGGTTATCGCAAGTTTAACGATTGTGATGGATAGCTTGAAGCCGAACAACGTTCTAAATGCATCTATCCAGGGGTACGATTTGGGATTACTGGATACTATGACATTCTCCGATAGCTCTCTACCAATCCAATACTCAGGCGCATACCTAGGTCATAAGACCAGTACAACCTTCAACATCACACCTGCCTGGTTGAACGAACCCTCGGTGGCGATGAGGGTTAGCGGTAACTTATCCTGCGTCGCCGAGCTTGAGACCTCGACACTGAGCGTTACGGTGGATATCGGGCATGCACCAGCTCCCGGCGCTATTTTGCTGGGTGGTATCGGTGTAGGTCTTGTCGGCTGGCTGCGAAGAAGAAGAGCTCTGTAAGGTTTGGACAACTATGAACAATAAGCTTGATAGGGTAAGTAGGAAGAGAGTGTCGCAGGGACGTGAGCTCCTTCCTGCTTCCCTGGAGAGCTTTGCAGACACTGATTAACACTGAGATTAATCTGCCTGACCCAGATGTATCGGGGGCGGATAGAATTATAAGGATATTAATAAAAGCAACCGGGAAGTAAATTTTTTCTTACCTCCGGAGGCTATTGGGAAAGGAGTCCTTGATGAATAAAATAAATAAGCTGATAATCCTGGCGGCTTGCCTGGCAATCGCCGCACCGGTAACGGCAGCTCCCACAATCAAAGTAGAGCAAGGAGACTGGCAAGCTGGGGTGGGCGGTGAGTTCAAAATAACGGTTACTTCCGATGGAATCCCTGGCAATCCGAACGGTTCAACGTTTCAGAGTTTTTGTCTTGAAACAAACGAATATATCCATTTTGGTAGGACTTATTATGTTGTGATTAATGACAAGGCGGTAAACGGCGGCTCCGGCGGACCCAAGCCCGACCCGCTCAACCCAGAAACTGCCTGGCTCTACAACGAGTTCCTCAACGAGACCCTAAGTGGTTATGACTTCGGTGATACCAGTTTTGGACGTAAAAGGTCGGCCCATGCCTTGCAGCAGGCAATCTGGTCCATAGAACAGGAAACTTACTCGCCATCATATGATTCTGGGGTCAATAGTCTGACGGCCAATTTCATTAGCTTGGCGGCCGGCAAGTGGAGCGACATCGGCAACATCCGCGTAATGAACCTGTACAAATATGAAAACCTCGCCTGCTGTGCCCAGGATCAGTTGGTTCGCATTCCCGCTCCGGGTGCTATTTTGTTAGGCAGTATCGGTGTAGGCCTTGTCGGCTGGCTACGCAGACGCAGAACGCTATAGGACCAAAGTTAGAAAACATTCGCAGGAAAGTGTGATGAATGTGAATGTAATTTAAGGGCCAAGGCAGTTGCCTTGGCCCTTTTTTTATGCTATTAAAGGCTCTTTTATTCCTTTTGCCAAAGCCAGTTGTCGGTAAGCTTGCCAAGATCAGCGAAATCAACCATTCCTATATCCTTGCTCCTCTTTGAAATTTAAGATGTAATCAGCTGGCGAACCCCGTTAGGAAATGACGTCTTATTTCTAACGGGGCGAACAGACTTTATTGTTTTAACTAAGGGACGGATTCCGCCAGCTTCCGATTCCATCCCACCAAACAGGTATGTAGTCAGCAATAGCCTTGCTTTGACTTTTCTGTCTGCACAGGTCTATCGCCATATCGCGAAGCTGTCGCATACAACTTAGCCCGCCGCTCTGCCATGCCTTGACGCCTATGTCAACTGCTTCACGTTCTGCCTGTTTAATATCAATCCTATTGGTTATGGTTCCCATTTTGCTATCATTTTGCCGGGCTGCGGTGGGCTCCGCCCCGATGAGCAAAATGGGGTACCTTATCAGCAGCCCAGCGAGTTTTTCAGCCTGTGGCTTCAACACTTGCTGCCAGTCGCGTCGAGCTAATTCCTCATCAGCCAACACCTCTGTCAACAAACGCTCACGGGCCTTCTGTTTCTCTTCTCGTTCGGCCTTAGCCTGGGCCAAGCGCTCAGCGCGGTGCTTTCGGCTTGCAGGTGGCAATAGCATTTCCAGCAGCCCTGTTACAGGGTCGACAATCACCCAGACCAAAAAGGTCGTCCCCAACGTCCCCAGTGCAATTCCCAGCAGGAATTGACCGATTCTATGTTCGCCTATCATTCCCAGGCAACCTGCCAGGCCGCCTAAAAAAGGAGTTGCGATGTAGAAAACCAGATAGTAATTCGTACTGGTTAACGGATGTTCTGCTTCTATCTTTTGACCCCTGCCGACCCCTCTGAAAATTGCGAACAAATATAAACTGACCAGCAGAAAAATAAGTAATGCCGAATGTCCCGATAGTGAAAATATAACCCACCAACGAACACCTGCCTGCCGCAATGCCAAAACAAAAATATGGCCAATGCACAGCATAAACCAGGCTGTGCTGGCAAGATGGACAAATTTCAGCGTGCGTCTTTCAGACATTGATACACCACCTCGGAGATTCGGATACATATCTAAAAACTGGCCCTGACAACAGAAAACTTATTAACGTCCAGGAGGACCAGTTACAATATTAACCGTTGTGAAAGCTCTGCCAATTGGTCGTACGAATTCTTCTACTTTCAAAGCTATAGCAGCCAACACGGTTGGTGGCACATATATTATGTCACCTTCCTGCAGCAAAACGTTTTTGCTGGCATCGCCATGAGCCATCATACGATTGAAGTTTACCTTAAAAGTTTTTGGTCGAATGCTCTTGTCATCTGAGGGCCTAATTACCTTTATCTGTTCTAACCAGGCCATAGGGTTAGGCTGTGCCTGAGCAAGTGCAGTTAACACGCTATCACGCCCGGTATAGATTTTCGGTCCTGGCACATAGACCTGGCCCAATACGTAAAATACCTTGCTTCGGTATGCAACAACCCGAACATCAATCGGCTTATCTCCTGCCAATGTATAAAGCTCTAAAACCTTCGGACGCAAGATGTCAGCAACCTGTTCTGGTGTTTTGCCCGCTGCTTCTATCTCGCCCAGAGCTTCAAAGCTTACCTTACCATCAGGCCGAATTTGCTGCCGTTGCAGGTGAATTTCCGGCACCTTCGAACAACGTATCTCGATTTCATCCGGTGGGTGCAAAATATAGCTCTTTGCAGTTACATCAACCTCGCCCGGCCTCAGAAATGCTTCTATATCCTTGGGATGAGACGAAAAGCAACCCGTTAAACCAACCATAATTAGCGACAAAAATACATCGAGTATTAACCTTTTATATGTCATTATTCTCCTCTTCTCAGTTGCGGCACAGAAATATGCCGTCTATATACTAAATATGCTTGAAAACAAGCTTATGCATTAGTGAGCATACTAATTGACTATTATGCTTTATGTCAAGCTTTTTCTCCCTCAAACTTCGGGTTTTTTGAGAGCTTTTTGGAGTGAGATTCAATTCAAAACACACCCGTTGTATATGACGATATAGGGGGTAGTTTGCAATTTAATATAAGCCCTTATTACACAAAAAGGTGCGTTATGGTAAAACGCAAAGCTCTAATAGCATCAATAGCATCTCCGTCGTCTAACCTGCATATTTTTCTGGAAAAACCGGCCAAAAGCAGCATATTGGCAAAAAGCTTTGACAACTAACACCAAAATGACACTTTTGGTTGGTTTTGTGAACTTCTTTGGAAAACGGTATTGACAACTAATGGAGGAAACGATTATCCTAAAAGCACTTAAAGAATTTTGCGGGCTCGTAGCTCAGCGGTAGAGCAGTGGACTCATAATCCATTGGTCCAAGGTTCGAATCCTTGCGGGCCCAATGGTAATCCCTTCTTAGGCAAGTAGTTACGGGCTTGACTCTTGCGTATCTTGATGTTCAGAAGACCGCTGCACACCCCCCAAAAAAAAGTTATTGCTGCCTGCGGTTCGACGTTGCTCACCGCCCTGAGCTTGTCGAAGGGCTGGCAAAATGTGAGGCCCTTTTCCATACCAAAAATTATGGCGAATAATCTCTGCAAAAAAGCTTGCAATAAAGCACTGTTGTGATTAGCATTACGCAGCAAAACACGGCCTTTTTATAAGCAAGAGCAGGTATGGACGAATGGATGAATTTTAGAGCACTCCAGACGATTTCAATCAAATGCCTTGCGTGGCTATTTGCCGGTCGGAGCAATTCTAATCAAATACACAAGTTAGAAAGGAAGTTACTATGAGTAACGAGTCGCAAAAACTATCTGTCAAAGAAAAAGTCTCATACGGAGCCGGCGATTTCGCTTCGTGCTTATTTTGGATGACTTTCATGTATTATTTCACTTATTTCTACACAGATGTGTTTGTCATTCCGCTGGCTGCTGCTGCCACAATGTTTCTCGTAAGTCGGCTCTGGGACGGTGTCAATGACCCTATAATGGGGATGATAGCCGACCGCACAAAAACGCGTTGGGGTAAATTCCGACCATATTTGCTTTGGCTCTGTGTTCCGTTTGCGATTGTGGGCGTGTTGACCTTTACCGTGCCCGATTTCGAGCCGAAGGGTAAGCTTTTCTGGGCCTATGCCACATTTATTGTAATTATGATGCTTTATACGGCAATCAATATTCCCTACACGGCCCTGCTCGGAGTTATTTCTGCGGACTCAAAAGAACGAACTACGGTTTCATCCGTAAAATTCCGCTTCGCATTTGCTGCGGGCATTATCGTCGCTGCCACTTTGCTGCCCATGGCAAGATATTTGGGTAAGGGGGATAAATCAATCGTTAATGCTAATATCAACAATCAAATCGTCAGCGTTAACGAAGTTGGAAGAGGAAATGTACGGATTGTCTTGTCTGCTGAAGACTCCGAGGGACTTTCCGACCAATTGGAATTCAGATTTACAGTGCTTCACGCTAATAATAATTTTCCCGTTCTTGCTCAGCCAGTAAGCGATATTAAATTAGAGTCCGGCTTTAACATGCATCTTATTGATATTTCCGGCACGTTTAGCGGCGGGAAACCCTTTGAATATAAGGTTAAAAACCAAAATGAAGACGTGGTAGGAGTTGAACTCGAAGGAAAATCGCTATTGGTCAAAGAAAAAGGAATTGGAAACGCAAAAATCAATTTAACAGCTACGGATGATAAGTGGGGAGCCAATACCACCGGCTTTTATATTAATGTGGTTGAAAAAGGAAACCATGAGCCGATTATTAAAGATTCAACGAATTATTTCGAGTTAAAGGGTGGTTTTGGTAAAAAAGAAATTGACTTATCCGAACTCATCAGCGACCCCGACGGAGATATTTTAACATTTAACGTAGAAAGTAGTAATTTGAAAGTAATATCACCTGAAGTCAACGGTAATAAACTTACTTTTTTGGAACTAGGATCGGGTACTGTTCAAGTTACTATTACTGCTACCGATGGCAAGGGGGGACGTTTAGTCCGTTCGATTAGATACTTGATATCTGCAGCTGGGAATAATCGTCCTTATGTCAATACTTCGGTTGACAATATTACTGAAACTGTTGGATTTAATGTATATGAACTTGACCCCTCCAAATTATTTGTTGATCCGGAAGGTAAACCTCTGCACTATAAGGTTGAAGTCATCAATGAGGCAAGCGGATGGCAACGTTCATTCATCGCTTACGGGATTGTGGCCGTCTTTTGCTTCCTGATTGCTTTTAAGGGCACCAGAGAAAGGGTTCAGCCGCCGAAAACACAAAAATCATCGGTTAAAAGAGATATGTTCGAGTTAATAACCAACGTCCCCTGGCTGATAGTTTTGGCTACTACCATTGCCTTCATCCTGTTCGTGGCCGTGCGCGGCAGCGTTACAGTTCATTACTTCAAGTATTTTGTCGGAGCACAGGAAGTTTCTTTGCCATTTGTGGGAGCCAGGATGTACAGCTTTGAGACATTGGTCTCCGCTTTCAATACAATCGGGCAGATTTCAGCTTTTATCGGGGCGTGCTGGGTGCACTGGCTTGCGAATGCTATTGGCAAGAAAAAGGCCTTTGTCATACTTTTCATTATTGCAATTGTAAGCACGGCCGCTTTTTTTTATCTCCGTGCCGAGCAAATCGGCCTGATGTTTATCCTTCAGATTGTCGGCTCGATGACAGGCGGACCGCTCAGTGTTTTGCTCTGGGCAATGTACGCGGACACTGCTGATTACGCCGAGTGGAAGCGAGGACGAAGGACAACAGGTTTGGTCTTTTCCGCATCGACTATGTCGCAGAAATTCGGATGGGCTTTAGGTGCTTTCGTAGCGCTCAATCTAATGGCTCGGTTCGGATTCGAACCTAATGTAGCACAGACCGCCGAGAGCTTAAGAGGCCTGATACTGCTGTTCACCTTGATTCCAGCGGCACTGGGCGTTTTGTCACTTCTGTTATTGCTCACATATCCATTAAATGATAAACGCGTTGAAAAGATTGGAGCTGAATTAGAAGAGAGGCGAAGGGCCAGTGGTGAAGATGTTGCAACCGCTTAATAAGCTGATATTACGCGGACGGCTGATAGAAAAGAGTACGAATGATGAAAAAGACAATTATCGGTAAAGCATTGTCAAATATGCCGTGGCAGGAAAAACCCAAAGGCTGCCACGATGTCGTGTGGCGATACGATAAGAATCCGGTCATTGCAAAAAAGGCAATAAAAAGCGGTGACAGGATTTTCAACAGTGCCGTCATCCCTTATGAGGGTGGATTTATTGGTGTTTTCAGAGCCGACCATAAAAATGGATATCCGAACTTGCATCTGGGTAAAAGCAAAGATGCCATTCATTGGGAGATTGATGAGAAGATTATCGAATTTCATAATGAAGACGGCAGCTTAGCAGAACCTATACTTTACGGTTATGACCCGCGACTGGTCAAGATAGAGGGAACCTATTACATTACTTGGTGTAATCACTTCAACGGGCCCACTATCGGGATAGCAAAGACACAGGATTTTAAGACATTTATCCAGCTTGAAAATGCTTTTTTACCTTTTAATCGTAACGGTGTTTTATTCCCAAGAAAAATAAACGGTAATTTTGTAATGCTTAATCGTCCGAGTGATAACGGCCATACTCCATTTGGTGACATCTTCTTGAGCCAGAGTCCGGATATGACATATTGGGGGAAACATCGATTGGTAATGAAGGTAAGCCATTACTGGTGGAAGAACACTAAGATTGGTGCGGGGCCCATACCGATTGAAACTACCGAAGGATGGTTATTAATCTACCACGGTGTTTGCACTACTTGCAGCGGATTTATTTATAGTGTCGGTGCGGCGCTGTTAGACATCGAAAATCCGTCTAAAGTGATTGTGGACTGCGAGAATTATATATTAACTCCGGAGGAACCTTACGAGACGACGGGATTTGTTCCCAATGTTGCGTTTCCCGGTGCTACACTTCAGGATGCCGAAACTGGAAGAATAGCCATTTTTTACGGTGCTGCTGATACTTGTTGTGCACTTGCTTTTACCCAGGTGGATGAACTCATCGACTATATCAAAAGGCATCCGAGTCAACCATTATAGAAAAAATATAATGCCGTAACAAATACGACTATTATTTGTACAAAGAGTGTAAACAGCGCATCTATACCACACACATATTATTTTGGGAGATTAAAAAATACAATTTAGACATTTTGATGATGAAAATAAAGAGTATATAATGCCGAAACGTAAACGCAAATCAGGACTAAGATTTCCGCTCCTTTCGATTTGTACCTTTGTTGTTAACGTTTTTGTAATTTGCTCTACTGCTGCACACGCAAGTCCACGTGTTGAGCAGGCAATTAACAGCGACTGGAGATTCAAAAAGTCCGATGTCCCAAACGCAAATAAAATTGATTTTAATGATAGCCAATGGCAGCAGCTAAATTTGCCTCACACATGGAACACTCAGGATGTTTTTAACGATGACGGCTATTACCGCGGCCCTGGTTGGTATCGAAATGTCCTTGCAATACCAAAGTCAGCTAAAGGCAAAAGAGTTTTTCTTCGCTTCGAAGCCGCCTCTATTGTCACGGATGTATATTTCAATGGTACATATCTCGGCCAGCATCGTGGTGCTTTTGGCGCGTTCTGCTATGAACTGACGCCTCATATTCAGCCGGATGGAAAAAATGTTTTGGCTGTCAAGGTAAACAATACCTGGGTTGAAGATGTTCCTCCTCTCAGAGGCGATTTTAATATGTTTGGCGGCATATACCGCCCTGTCTTGCTGATTATCACCGACCCTGTTTGTATTACACCGCTCGATTACGCCTCGCCGGGTGTTTATCTGACTCAGACTAAGGTTAATGAAAAACAAGCTGAAGTTGAAGTCCTTACCAAAATCTATAACACTGCTGGCAGCTCTGCCTCAGTGGTTGTGAGCACAACAATATTAGACTGTAATTCGGAGACGGTAACTCAGGTTCAAAAGAAGGCCGAGATTAAAGCTGAGCAAACGAAGGATGTACAGCAGCAGATTAAGATTAAAAATCCGCATCTCTGGAACGGGCGTCAGGACCCTTATATTTATCAGGCAAAGGTTCAAATCCTCAAAGACGGAAAGGTCCTTGACGAAGTCACCCAGCCGTTGGGTCTGCGTTTCTTTCATGTGGACACAAAGCAGGGCTTTTTCCTCAACGGCAGAGCCTTTAAGTTAAAAGGCCTCAACCGCCATCAGGACCGACCCGGTAAGGGCTGGGCGACCAGTCAAGCCGACCAGGATGATGATTTGGAATTTTTTCTGGATATCGGAGCTAACTGTGTTCGTCTGGCGCATTATCCTCATTCTGATTATTTTTACAGCATTTGCGACAAGGCGGGTCTTGTCGTATGGGCCGAGCTGCCTTTGGTCGACCAGGTTTTTGATACACCGGCCTTTACAAAAAATGCAAAGCAACAACTGATAGAATTAATCCGCCAGCACTACAATCATCCTTCTATTATTTTCTGGAGTCTTTACAACGAGCTTGGAAACTACCGCCAATGTGATAACCCTGTGCCTTTATTGACTAAGCTCCAAGCACTGGCCAAGGAAGAAGACCCAATCAGATACACAGTTGCAGCATCGAATGATACCAGCAATAGGTTTGTTGGCATGCGTACAGTCGCCGACCTTGTGGCTTGGAACACTTACCCCGGCTGGTATGTCGGTGCTCCGTCTCACATGGGCAGACATATCGACCGATACAACAGGATGGATAACTTCAAAGGTTTCTGTATAAGCGAATACGGGGCCGGCGCAAGCGTAAAACATCATCAGCAGGATATGAAAAGAGGCCCCAAAACAACCGGCAACTGGCACCCCGAACAGTGGCAAGCGATTGTGCACGAAAACACTTACCCCGATATAGAACAACGCGACTTTGTCTGGGGCAGCTTCGTCTGGCTTATGTTTGATTTTCCCAGCCATTGGCGCAATGAAGGCGACACAAGGCATATTAATGACAAAGGCCTGGTGACATACGACCGTAAAGTCAAAAAAGATGCTTATTTTTACTATAAGGCAAAATGGTCAGATAAGCCAGTCCTGTACATTACAAGCAGACGCCACGTCGAAAGGACCCAGCCGCTTACGGAGATAAAAGTGTACTCAAATTGTGATACTGTTGAGATTAAGGTAAACGGTCGAAGCTTCGACAAAAAAACCACGGACGATTGCATAGCGCGATGGACGGATGTGAAACTAAAAGAGGGCGCAAATACTATCGAAGCAATCGGCGTTCGCAATGGCAAAATATTGACCGACCAGTGCCAATGGAGCTGTACAAAATCCGCAGTGGACAAACAGGATAAAGAAGATTAAAATAGTAACTGACGTCAATTTTGAAAAGGAGTGATTTACAAATGAAATTTGGACATTTTGATGATGAAAACAAAGAGTATGTGATTGATAGACCGGATACGCCAAGGTCATGGAGCAATTATCTTGGTTCCACGGAATATGGCGCTATTATTACTAATAACGCAGGCGGCTACAGCTTCTTCCTTTCAGCCGCTCAGGGGCGCTTCACCCGGTTGCGCTTCGACGACGTCCCTATAGACCAGCCGGGACGTTACATCTACATCCGTGATAAACAATCCGGTGACTACTGGTCAAACGCCTGGCAACCTGTGGGTAAACCCCTCGACCAGTTTAAATCGACCTGTCGGCACGGCACCGCCTACACAATCATCAGCTCCCAGTACTCAAATATAGAAACTGAGACCACTTATTTCGTTCCATTAGGCAAACAATTCGAATGCTGGCTGCTGAAAGTCACAAACAAAGACAACTTCAAAAGAAACTTGAGCTTATTCACCTTCGTCGAATATCCGAGTACCTGGCATTGCTTCAATGATTTCCTCAATCTGCAGTACTCGCACGGCATAGTCAAAATGGATTTCATTGACGGCATCATCGACCACGGCGGCAGCGTCCTGGCGCTACCCATCCCGGGCAACATCCTCGATGGAGGACAGGCCAGACACACGTTTCTGGCGTTTCTCGGCGGGGACATAGTCGGCTTCGACACCGACCGCGACATTTTCATCGGCCCATACAACAGCTATGGAAATCCACGGGTCGTCGAAAAAGGCAAGTGCACCGGCTCATTAGCGGTCGGCGACGACGGCTGCGGTACAATCCAAATCGATATTGAGCTTGAACCCGGCCAATCTAAAGAGCTTGTAGTCCTGATGGGTATAGGCAAAGCGGCGGTCGAAGGTAAAAAAGTCGTCAAACAGTTCGGTGACGTCACAAAAGTAAAAGCCGAATTTGAAAAGGTCCGCCAATACTGGCACAATCGTATCGAGGGCCTCTCCGTCCACACGCCCGATGCGGCGTTAAACAGTATGATGAATATGTGGAGCCCGTTCAACTGCCTGATGACCTACTCTTGGTCGCGGATGGCAAGCCTAATCTATAGCGGCGAACGTGATGGCCTGGGCTACCGCGACACCGTCCAGGACTTTATGGGCGTTATGCACATAATCCCAAAGGAGGCGGTAAAACGCCTTGAGCTTATGATTACGGGCCAATGCTCAACGGGCGGTGCGATGCCCATCGTGATGGCTTTTTCACATAAACCGGGCAAAGAAAAACTGCCTAAAGAAGATGAATACCGTTCCGATGATTGCCTGTGGTTGTTTAATGCGATACCCACTTATGTAAAAGAGACAGGCGACATTGGTTTTTATAGCAAGTCTCTGCCTTACGCCGACAAAGGCAAGGCAACGGTGCTCGGTCACCTTCGCCGGGCGATAGAATTCAATCTCGAACGCACAGGTAAGCACGGCCTGCCATCAGGCCTGCAGGCCGACTGGAACGATTGCCTCCGCCTCGGACAAAAAGGCGAATCGATTTTTGTCTCGCTTCAGGTTCGATACGCATTGAAAACCTATATCGAGATTTGCGAAATGCTCAATAAGTCCACGGAAGTCAAATGGGCAAAAAAGCAGCTCGAATCTTTCGATAAGAAGCTCGACAAATTTGGCTGGGATGGCAAATGGTATGTGCGTGCATACAAAAAGACCGGTGAAAAAATCGGCTCAAAGGAAGTTAAGCAAGGCTCAATCTACCTCAATACACAATCGTGGGGCGTGCTCAGTGGCCATGCCGATAAACAACGCGCAGAACAAGCTATGAGCCAGGTCAATAAACAGTTAGCTACCGACTACGGTCTTATGCTTTGCGCTCCGCCATACGAAAACATCCGCTGTGCTGAAATCCGCTCGATACTATTCAACAAGGGTGTCAAGGAAAACGCCAGCATATTCTGCCACACGCAGGGATGGGCCATTATGGCTGAAACGATGCTCGGCCACGGCGACAGGGCGTTTAAGTATTTCCGCAGCTATATGCCGGCTGCACAAAACGACAAGGCTGAGATTCGCGGCATCGAGCCTTACATATATTCCCAGTACACACACAGTGTTTACAGCGCTCGCTACGGCGCATCGCGTGTCCCCTGGCTGACCGGCGCCGCCTCCTGGGCTTATTATACCGCAACGCAGTATATCCTCGGTATCCAACCTGACTACTATGGTTTAAAAATTGATCCCTGCATTCCTGCTTCATGGAAGGAATTTAGTATCACAAGGGAGTTCAGAAAGAAAATATTGAACATCAAAGTTCAAAATCATTCAGGAGTACAAAAAGGGGTGAAGAAAATAATCATCAACGGGAAGGAGATTGTGGGTAATTTTATTCCTTTGAATAAGATGAAAAAGAACAACGAAGTCCTTGTTGTGATGGGATAAAAGCTGCCGAGATAAACATTCGTTGTTTATCAATTGTTCAATGTTGGCCGAATCGGTCTTATATAAGATTCAACTTTTATCTTGAAATTTTCTGCAATAAAAAGTAAGCTGCAGCGTCTTTCTATTAACTAAGAAAGTGCAGGTGATATTATGAAGATTCGTTCGATAATCATATCAATTGTTTTGCTCTGGGCTTCTGCCTCCGCATTCAGCGCGGAGGCGGTTCCAGCCGTAACGAATGACAAACCTCAGGATGAGCCTGCGGGGATAAGCGAGGATATCCGGCTGAATTCACTTGGCTATCTGCCTACAGCAAATAAGAAAGCTACAATTATCTCAAAGTGCTCCAAGTTCGTTGTAAAGGCGGCCGGGAATCGTAAAGCCGTCTATTCCGGCAAGGCATCGGGGCCGTTCTATCAGCAGGATGTTAACCAAACCGTTTGGATTGCGGACTTTTCCAAAGTGGATAAACCGGGCAAATACTTTCTCGAAGTGCGGGGCGTCGGTAAATCTTATGAGTTTGAGGTTGGTGACAAGGTCTATAACTTCGCCCTTTATACGGCTATGCGGGCGTTTTATTTGTGGCGATGCGGTACAGCGGTCGAAGGCGATTTCAACGGCAATCATTATTCTCACGCCGCCTGTCATATGGACGATGCCTGGCAGGATTATGTAGGTGAGCCTAACAGCAGAAGAGATGGAACGGGCGGATGGCACGATGCAGGCGATTACAATAAGTACATAGTCAATTCGGCTATTACGGTAGGAGCGATGTTCCTGGCATGGGACCATTTTCAAAACAATCTCAAAGACCTCTCACTTGATATTCCCGATACGGCGACGGGTTATCCAGATTTTCTGAAAGAAATCAAGTGGGAGATTGACTGGCTTTTCAAAATGCAATACCAGGACGGCTCTGGAAGGGTCTATCATAAACTGTGCGCTTTGAGTTTTTGTGACTTTATTATGCCGGAGGACGAGAAGGATAAGCGATACTATGCTGAATGGAGCTCGGCGGCTACGGCTGATTTTGTCGCAATGATGGCTATGGCGGCGAGATATTTCAAACCGTATGACCCCAACTATGCACAGAAGTGCCTCGATGCAGCGAAGGTAAGTTACGAATTTCTAAGAGAAAACCGTGAGAACAAGATGAGTCCGCGAGAGCCGTTTAAGACCGGCCATTATCCTACGTTGGATAACGATGACCGGCTTTGGGCGGCGGCTGAAATGTGGGAGACCACGGGCGAGGAGCAATATAGTCGAGATTTTGGATGGGGGACCTGGGCCATGGACGACAAGATAAGCTTTTACTGGGATTGGGGTGATGTAAAGAACCTCGGCATGTTCACGTATCTGCTGAGCAAAAGAGAGGGCAAAAGAGATTCGTTTGTGGCAGATATACGGCGGGACTTGCTAACAACGGCGGATATGCTCGTCATAAAGGCGAAGAAGGATGTGTATGGTAGGTGTCTTGCAGATGAGTATAGGTGGGGCTGCAACGGAGCGGTCGCAAGAGAGGTTATTACCTTGTTGGTGGCTAACAAGGTATCGCCGAATCCCGATTATGTTAACACTGCCCTGGATGCCATAAATCACTTGTTCGGAAGGAATTATTACGGCCGGTCCTATGTTACCGGCATGGGACATCTGCCGCCTATGAATCCCCACGACAGACGTTCGGGCGCCGACAAGATAAAAGAGCCCTGGCCTGGTTATATTGTTGGGGGCGGACATTCCGCGACAGATTGGCAGGACGTTACAGAAGATCCCAGAACCAATGAAATCGCTATCAACTGGCAGGCGGCTTTAGTCTATGCCCTTGCGGGATTTAGTAACGCTCAATCACGGTAAGACCGCAGGATAGACAGTTCGATTTTAGTGTTGACATACGTCCTGTTTGCATATATAAAAACCTGCCGGGCTACGGCTGGCTCCGCCCAGACGAGCTAATTATCAAAAATTTGGCACGATTACGCTAATAATCGTTATTCAGAAAGATTTTATGGGTATCCAAATAAGGAGTTAGTGTGCAGCTTCACGGCCTTGATATCGGTATCATCATTGCCTATCTGGTTGTTATCGTCATCGCCGGGCTTTTTCTCTCTCGGCGCGCAGGGAAAAACATCGACTCGTACTTTCTCGGGGGCAAGAAAATTCCCTGGTATATACTGGGGGTTTCAAATGCTTCAGGAATGTTCGATATCACCGGTACGATGTGGCTGGTGACATTATTCTTTGTATATGGCGTCAAGAGTGCCTGGATTCCGTGGGTCTGGCCAACGTTCAATCAGGTTTTTCTGTTTGTTTACTTGTCAGTATGGCTTCGCCGTTCGGGTGTAATGACCGGAGCAGAATGGATACGTACGCGTTTCGGCCGTGACCTTGGGGCGGAACTCTCGCACATCAGTGTTGTTATCTTCGCTTTGTTTATAGTGATAAGCATGCTGGCCTATGCCTTTCAGGGCATCGGCAAGTTCTCACAGATATTTCTGCCGTGGGACCTCGCGCCTCAGACATACGCTATTATCTTTATGACTATAACGACGATTTACGTGATGTTCGGCGGAATGTACAGCGTAGTCCTGACCGACGTTATTCAATTCGTTCTGATGACGATTGCCTCGATATTCATTGCGGTCATAGCGATACAGCGAGTTAGTCCCGATGCACTGGCAGCAGTAGTGCCCGATGGCTGGCATAATCTTTTTTTCGGCTGGAAAGCGAATCTGGACTGGTCTGGGCTTATTGCCAATGTAAATGACAAGATAGTGACCGACGGCTTCAGTTTGTTTACAATCTTCTTTATGATGACACTTCTCAAAGGCGCTCTTGTCAGTATGGCAGGACCCGCACCGAACTATGATATGCAGAGAATCCTTGCTGCACGCAGCCCCAAAGAAGCTGCACTTATGAGCTGGTTTGTATCGGTGGTCTTAAACCTGCCGCGGTACCTGATGATTGCCGGAATAGGAGTTTTGGGCCTGGTGTTTTTCAGCAAAAATCTCAATGAAATGGCTACAGCAGGTCAGTCTATCGACTTTGAGCAGGTCCTTCCGTACGTCATAAACAACTTTTTGCCGATAGGACTGGTTGGGGTGATTCTCGCGGGTCTGTTTGCGGCGTTTATGAGCACCTTTGATTCCACTGTTAACTGTGGTGCGTCGTATCTGGTCAACGACATATACAAACGGTACATCCATCGCAACGCCTCGCCCAGGATTTATGTAATCGCCGGTTATCTCTGTTCGATTCTTCTTGTGGCCGTCGGCATCTTATTTGGGTTCAAGACCGGCTCGATTCACACTGTAACTCAGTGGGTCGTAACAGGTCTCTACGGGGGCTATATGGCTCCGAACGTTCTGAAGTGGCACTGGTGGCGATTCAACGGGTTCGGCTACTTTGCCGGTATGATTTCAGGTATAGTTACCGCTACTATTTTTGCAATTATCTTTCATAGTCAGCCGACGATATGGACTCTCGAGAAGAATCTCGCTATCTTTCCGGTCATTCTGGCGGTGAGCACGTTCTTCTCCATTGTTGTGAGTCTGCTGACCAAGCCGGAGGATGAGGCGGTTCTGAAGGATTTCTACCGTAGTGTTCGACCCTGGGGCTTCTGGAAACCGATTCAGCAGAAAGTCCTTGCCGAAAACCCGGACTTTAGGCCTAACAAAGGATTTGCACGCGATATGATAAACGTGGCGGTTGGTATTGTCTGGCAGGTAAGTTTTGTGTTGGTTGCGATTTATCTGGTCCTTCGCAGGTTCGAATCACTTGCGATTTGCCTTGCGGTTCTTGCGGCGACTTCGGTCTTCCTGAAACGCAACTGGTACAACAAATTAACTGATTAAGTAAACTGGGAACCATAAAAGGAGAACGAAATGTCTAATGGAAATTATAAAGATGGTGTCGCCACATTTGTTATGCCTCACTGGCGGGATGAAAATGTTGTAACCAAAAAGTATCTGGATGAAACACTGGCCAATATTTTTAATCAGACCGATTCAAATTGGCAGCTTATAATCATTGACGACCTGTCACCGTGTAAGGAGGCAGTTGATTATCTTGACGAGGTAAAGGCAAAACACCCGGATAAAATATATGTTATTAAAAAACAAACAAACAACGGCCCCGGTCATTGCCGGAATTTAGGCATAAAATGGGCATATAAACATAATTCACCTATAGTTCTCTTTAATGATTCAGATGACATCTCTGATAAGCGAAGACTGGAAGTGGCAAGAAAAATCTTTGTACAAGACCCCCAGGCAAGTGTAGTTTATTCCACTTTTAAGGTTATTGATGAGAATAGCGGTATAGTGCCGATGGAAAATTTGACGCAGTCAATTGTTGAAATTTTAGAAGGTCACCAGGGCAGTCCTCCTCAGGGGATAAATGCCTGGATAGAAATAGGCACAGAAAAGGGATACACAAATCTTACCTCGGCCACTGTAGTAGATACGGAATTGGCCTATAAGTATCCTTTTCCTCAGGAA
>Ga0315551_10000601_pt1 | contig 28639 bp, 26 predicted proteins | sample SalMarSW160290MG_FD_203678 | JGI IMG/M metagenome (GOLD analysis project Ga0315551, IMG submission 203678) | Salt marsh sediment microbial communities from the Plum Island Ecosystem LTER, Massachusetts, United States - Salt Marsh Sediment SW1602-90 ...
ATTATGAATCCGGGAAATTTGTGCTTCTAGGGAGGACTAAGGATGCTTAAAGGCAAAGTGAGTCTGGATGTAACGCAATTAGATAATTTTGAATACGATATGAGCAAGTGCGTCAAGTGTAAGGGATGCACCTGGGTCGACCACATCTATATGCCAGGGGTAACTTTTAGCACCAGATGCCCCAGCGCCACCAAGTATCTGTTTGATTCCTACGGTGCCTACGGCAAGATGAGAATCGGGCTGGCCATGCTTGAGGGCAGGCTGGATTATTCCGACGAACTGCTGAAGATACTTTATGCCTGCACTCTGTGTGGTGCCTGCGATGTGGGCTGTAAGCGGAACCTTGACCTGGAAATAGAGCTTACCCTTGAAGCACTCAGGATAAAAGCGGTAAAAGACGGCAAAGGTCCTATGCCCCAGCATAAAAAGGTAGCCCAGAATATATTGACCAAGTACAATCGCTTCGGTTCACCTCACCAGAACCGAAATAAATGGCTCCCCAGTGGGATAAAGCCCGCGGATAAAGCCGAGGTGCTTTACTTCGTCGGTTGCTCAGCGGCTTACACTAACCCAGAAATAGCCCAGGCAACGGTTAAAATACTGAATGCCGCCGGCACCCCGTTTATGCTGATGCCCGATGAGTGGTGCTGCGGCAATATACTCTACTCGGTGGGCATGGCTGACGAGGCAAGGGAGCTGGCCAAGCGTAATATTGAGGCGGTCAAGAAGACAGGGGCTAAAACCCTCCTCCTCAGTTGCGCCGAGGGCTACCGGATGTGGAAGGTTGATTATCCCAAGCTGCTCAATATCTCAACCGAAGACCTGGGTTTCAAGGTAGTCCACCTGGTAGAATTTGTGGACGAATTGATTAAAAAAGGCTCTCTAAAATTCACCAAGCCGGTTAATTTGTGCCTGACCTATCACGATTCTTGCAGCCTGAGCCGCTTAAGCGAGCCCTGGACTCCGTGGCAGGGGGAGCGCGGAGAATGGGGAATGGTGAGCCCAACCCTGGAACGCAGGCGCGGCACCAATGGCGTTTACCAGCCGCCAAGGGATATCTTGAAGGCTATCCCCGGCGTGGAGCTAATAGAAATGATAAGGATTAGAGAAAATGCTTTTTGCTGCGGGGCGGGGCGGGGAACCAAAAAAGCCTTCCCTGATTTCGCTTCATGGGCGGCAAAACACAGGCTGGAAGAGGTGAAAGCAATCGGTGCTGAAGCTGTTGTCGCCACCTGCCCCTGGTGCAAGGAGAACTTTGCCCAAGCGGTGAAACAGAATGGCGATAAGTTGAAGGTGTTTGATATTTCCGAACTCATCCTGGCAGCAATCTCGGGCTAAGGAGGCTAAATTATGGCTATATCTAAAGAAGCCTATAAAGGACTGGAAGTTATCGTCGGCGCCGAATATATTTCGGCTAACCCGGCGGTCTGCGAAGGTTACCGGGCGGGACCGGGAGGCTATGAGTGCGGCCTGGGCTATGAGAGAGTAATGACCAAGATTCCGGGCTGTGTCATTATGCCGCGGACTACTGAAGAAGTCCAGAAAATAGTGCAGTTGTGCAACCGCTATAAAGTCCCATTCGTTCCCTACAGCACCGGATGGTACGGTCCCCGTTCCCACTGCCATGTTTCCGACGAGTTACTTGTTGACCTGAAGAGGATGAACGACTTTGAGATTGACGAGGAGCATCTTTATGCTGTGGTTGGGCCCGGGATTATCTACTCCCAGCTCCAGGAAGAGGCGATGAGGCGGGGCATGTACATCGTAATCGGCGGTGGCGGCTCACAGGTATCGGCTATCGCCAACATGATAGGCGACGGCTGGTCGCCCCTGAGCTACCGGGTTGGTCTGCCCCACCGGCGAATACTGGGCACTGAGCTTGTCTTGCCTGACGGCGAACTGGTGCTGATGGGTTCGCTGGCAACGCAGGATGACCCCTTCTGGGGTGAGGGGTTGGGGCCAGACCTTCGGGGGCTGCTGCGCGGTTTTACCGGACTGAGAGGCTGTCTGGGAATAGTGACCAAAATGGCTATAAAGCTCCTGCCCTTCCAGCCGGAAAGGCTGGAGCCGACGGGAATTTCGCCGCATACCACCCTCGAGCTCCCCGTTAATAGGGTAAAATGGATAAACTTCACCATGCCCAGCAAAGATGCTATGAGGCAGGCCATGTATGAGATGGCAAAGGCCGAGATAGGGGGTGGAGTCACCAAGGTTCCCATATTCTGGCGGGCGATTGCCAAGGCCAGCTGCAAAGAGGAGTATTGGGAACTCTGGTCGAAGGAAAGCGAGGAGACCATCAGTAGCTTCCACCTTCTCCGCGTCTTGCTCATCGCCTTTACCTCCGAGGAACAGATGGAATACGAGGAGCAGGTGCTCACCGATATAATAACCGAGATTGGCGGCGAAGCCCGCCGCACCCGTCCCTCGGATGAGTCCTGGTTCAAGAACGCCGATTCAGCCGGAATGTGGCTGATGTGCGGTGGATACGTCTCCGTGGATTATGTCATAGAAACCATTGAGCATGCCATCCCCCACGGTGAAAACTACGCCAAGCTGAAGAGGAATTTCACCCCACCACTCATGCCCGACTACGGTGATCCTGGCTGGTTCCAGAGCTTTGAGCTGGGTCATCAGGGCTATTCTGAGTTCCTCGTTTACTGGAACCCGGATGAAGATACCGATGGCGTTGACCACTTCTACCTGGAAACATCCAAGGAAAACATAAGAAAGCGCTTTTATACCTCGCTCTTGGGCCCACACCAGCCACTTTATCTCACCGGACCGGCATACGGGCCAAACTACCATGAATGGCTGCTAAAGGTAAAGGGCGAATTTGACCCCAAGTTTGTCTGCCACCCACCAGTGCCCCTGGCCCATGACGAGTTCGTGGAGCGAGCGGAGTGGATGAAGCCAATGAAAGACTGGGAAAGCCCTGAGATTAAACCCAGCCCATGATTCTACCCAAAAAGTTGCATAGCCAGGGGATAGTATGTGAAAATAGAGTGCAGAAGAACAAGGAGAGCAACAGCCTAATGGCTAAGATGGGAATGATGTGTCCCTTCTCTGGGAAGTTATGCAGGGAATGTGCCCTTTACCGCGGCAGACACTACTACTTGTGTTTCAACGAGAAATATCGGGGGCACCTAGTTGAATCGGGGAAAATGCCTCCACCGTTAAGGACAAGCTCCAATGGCAAGTTTAAGATGCCATCTCTCCCCATCAAGGCTAAAGACCCATATATTGATTTACTGTAAAGATTAAAATATATAAAGAGGAGGCCTAACCTGAAATGTTAATTGAGGGGAAGTTCACCATGAAAGCGCCTATCCAAGAGGTGTGGGATTTTCTGCTTGAGCCAGGTACACTGGCTTCCTGCATCCCCGGCGCTGAAAAAATGGAACCTATCGATGACAAGACCTGGGAAGGCGTGGTCAAGCAGAAGGTAGGTCCAATAGGCGTCAAGCTCAACTTTACCCAGTCCCTGACCGAGGTTGACCCGCCCAAGCACGTCAAGGCGGTAGGCCGGGGCGCTGCCGTCGGCGGTGTCGGTACCTTTACCCAGGAGACCATTGTCGACCTGAAAGAGCTTGCCAAGGATGAGGTGGAGGTAGCCTATCGCTCCAATGTAAGTATAGTCGGTCGGCTGGCTACCTTCGGCGAGAGGATAATGCGAGCCAAGGTCAACAAGGTTGGTAAGGAGTTTACCGACAATCTGCAGGAGAAACTGAAGAGCAGGGTAGGAGGTTAGGCAAAGCAGTAACTAATTTGCGCTTTTCGTCACAATGTGCAATTTTGTTGAACAAAGGATGGCACTCCTGTTATCATACTATCTTGATGAGAGAATAAAGAGGCTTTTAAACAATAAAGCTCAAGGAGGTCCAAGCTGAAATGAAGAGTGTTGTCTCTGATTTTGAGTACTTTGTCCCTAAAACAGTTGAGGAAGCTCTAAAGTTGCTTTCTCAATACGAGGAAGAAGAATGTAAGGTAATTGCTGGAGGGCAATCTTTAATCATCTTGATGAAGCAAAGGTTGCTTACACCTAAATATCTAATTGATATTAAAGGCCTATCGGACCTAGATTACATCAAACTGGATGAAAAAGAAGGTTTAAAAATTGGAGCCCTAACCACTCATCGAGCTATCGAGAAATCACCTGTTATCCAAAAAGGGTTCAGCGTATTATCTGAGATGGAACAAAATGTATCTTCGGTGGAAACCCGGAACTGGGGTACCATAGGTGGCAATGTTGCCCATGGTGACCCATCTGGAGACCCAGCTCCAGTACTGATTGCCCTAAATGCAAAGCTAAAGATGACCAGCTTAAGCGGAGAGAGGACCCTGGACGCTGAAGATTTTACTTTGGACTATTTTGAGACAGCACTCCGCCACGATGAGCTGCTTACTGAGATTCAGGTACCAACCCTGCCACCTAATACTGGCGTTAAGTTCACCAAATTTAGCCAGATAGTAGGAGATTACGCTATTGCATCAGTTGGGGTATTAATTACTCTTGATAAAAATAAGGAGACATGTAGCGATGCCAGAATAGCTCTTGGTGCCGTGGACATCGCCCCTATGAGGGCTAAAAAAGCTGAGGATGTACTAAAGGGGGAAAAGATCAGCAATGACTTGCTTGCTGAGGCAGGTCAGGTAGCTTCAGAGGAGGCTAGTCCCACCACCGATGTTGAAGCATCAGAGGAATACAAGAGAGATTTGGTAAAGGTTTTGGTAAGGCGGGTGGGGAGCGAAGCCTTAGCAAGGGCCAAGAAGGCTTAATTTCATTAATTTAATTCAGATAAGGGGGTCAGCTATGAAAAAGGAGTTGAAGTTTGTGGCGAATGGGGAGCCTTACGATATCTGGGTGGAACCTAACACCCTTTTAGTTCAGGTCTTGAGAGATGAGTTAGGGTTCAAGGGAACTAAGTGGTGTTGTGATAGCGGCTCTTGTTGTGCTTGTGCTGTTATTCTTGACGGGAAGGTGGTCAAATCCTGCTCCATATTTGCTCTGCAGGCAAACGGGAAAGAGGTCTTAACTATTGAAGGCTTGGCAAATGGTACGGAATTGCATCCAATTCAGCAGGCTTTTATTGACAATTGGGCTTTCCAATGCGGATTTTGCACCTCGGGACAAATTATGGCAGCTAAGGCGCTATTGGATGAGAATCCCAAGCCAACAAGGGAGGAGATTCAGCTGGCAATGGATGGCCATCTCTGCCGTTGTACCGGGTACAATATGATCAACGAAGCCATACGAGATGCGGCAAAAAGGTTACAAGCGCAAAAGTCACAGGAGGGGGCAAAATGAGCGAATATTCGATAATAGGTAAACCAACAACAAATGTGGATGGGGTAGCAAAGGTTACGGGGGAAGCAGTATATACCTTTGATATGACCTTACCTAACATGCTTTATGGTAAACTTTTAAGAAGTCCACATCCACATGCGAGGATTGTTAGTATTGACACCAGTGAGGCGGAAAAGCTGCCAGGGGTAAAAGCAGTTATCACGGGAAAGGATACCCCTGGGGGCAAATATGGCCTGTGGCGGCGCTTCCGTGAGCTTGCAGATCAGGAAATTCTTGCTACGACCAAGGTTCGTTTTATAGGGGATCCAGTAGCAGCGGTAGCTGCCATTAGTGAAGATATTGCTGAAAAAGCCGTAGATTTAATCAATGTGGAGTATGAACTGTTACCGGCTGTATTCGAACCTTTGGAAGCCATAAAAGACGATGCACCCTTAGTTCACGATGACTTTGAAAACAATATTAATGCAACCCGCCATATTGAATGGGGCAACGTGGATGAGGCCTTTAAAAAAGCTGATTATGTCCGAGAGGATAGGTTTAACCTTTTGACGCAACATCCTGCTCCTATGGAAGTGCATAGTTCTATAGCGAGCTATGATAAAGGTAGTGGCAGGCTAACAGTATGGTCTTCTACCCAATCTCCATATTTTCTTCAGCTAGGCTTAGCTGACGCCCTAAAGATGAGAGAAGGCAATATAAGGGTAATAAAGCCACATGTTGGAGGGGGCTTTGGCGGCAAAAATTCGACTATGCCCGACTCGGTCAATGCTGCCGTTCTTTCTATGAAAACAGGAAGACCGGTAAAGATAGTTTTTAATAGGGAAGAGGAATTCTCCACCACGGAGCATCGCACACCGATGCATTTGTCTATAAAAATTGGGCTCAAAAAAGACGGCACATTACTGGCTAAAGAAGTTAAGATAATTACTGATGGGGGTGCTTATACCGGGTTGGGGGCTACTACTCTTTATCTTGCAGGTACCTGGATAACCTTCCCCTATAAGACACCCAATTATAGATACGACGGGTTTCGGACTTATACTAACAAGATGTGGGCTTCATCGGTGCGGGGATTCGGAGCCGTTTCGGCATTATATGCCTCTGAAACCCAAATAGATAGGGCAGCTCATGACCTGGGGATTGACCCCATAGAAATCCGGCGCAAGAATGCCATGACACCTGGTTACGAGGCTCCCGGTCAATATAAGGTGGAAAGCTGCGGCCTTTTACCATGCATTGATAAGATAGAGCAAAGAGTCAAGGAAAAGTGGGCTAGGCTTGATAAAGATGAAGGGATAGGATTTGCTGCTTTTGCCTATATGTCCGGTGGTATTTTCAACTGGATTGATACTCCTTATGCTTTCTCAGGGGCTATGGTAAAGGTAAATATTGATGGCACGGTTGACCTTTTTACCCAGGCATCAGACATTGGTCAAGGTACCAATACTGTATCCGTCATGATTTGTGCTGAGGAACTGGGCATAGGCATTGATGACATCAGGTTACACCCTGCTGATACAGCAACCACTCTTGCTGATCTGGGCGCCTGGGGTAGCCGAGAAACGCTGATGAATGGCAACGCGATTAAAGCAGCAGCAGATGAAGTAAGGGATAAACTCTTAGATGTTGCCAGGATGAAGTTAGGCGAGAATATCGTCTATGACTTAGATGCTAAAGATAAACGGATATACCTGGCATTACGCCCAGAGAGAGGATTCTCATATTATGACATCGTAAAAGATGCTATAAAAGAAAACGATGGTGAACCACTTGTAGGCATAGGCCACTATACCCCTCATCGCAAGGGCATGGTATCGCCTGCCTATGCCATGGGAATCATGGGGGTTAGGGCAAAGGTTGACAGAGAAACGGGGCAAGTTGAAGTAAAGGATGTTATTGTAGCACATGATTGTGGCCAGATCATAAATCCTTTAGGGGCTCGGGGTCAGGTGGAGGGGTCTATTCAAATGGGGCTGGGGTTTGGCTTATGTGAAGATTTACCCAGTGAGAATGGTATGATACTTAACCCATCCTTTGTAGATTATAAGCTCATTAGGACTCGCGAGATGCCACAGATTGAGCTATTTGATGTTCCTACTTATGATCCTGAAGGACCATATGGGGCTAAGGAATCTGCTGAAGCAACGACCGCTCCTACCGCCCCTGCACTAGCAAATGCTATCTACAATGCGGTTGGAGTGGAATTTGATAGTAATGTTTTAAGGCTGGAGAAGGTTTTAAAGGCTATTCGCGAGAAAGAGGAAAAGGGGAAAGGCAAAGGGAGGAGATGAATAAAGAGGAGGCTATAATTGGCTAATTACCATTGTCCGTGTTGTCGCAAAATTTCATCTGACCCTCATGATTTAGCCCGGCATTTTTTAGGCCAGACTGATAGTAAACATAAGGATTGGTTAAAAACAAAGGGGCTTTCCTATGCAAAGCTTATCACTTCGCAAGTTGAATTCGGAAATAAGGGCTACGATACTCTAGCCGAGGTGCTGGAGAAGGAGACCAAGGTAAAAGATTAAGCCAACAACGGGAAATGTCAGCTTAGTGGTGGGCGGTACAAGACTTGAACTTGTGACCTCTTGCGTGTGAAGCAAGCGCTCTAACCACTGAGCTAACCGCCCAAAATCGTGCTCTTGTTGGAATTATATATGACCAACATTTCAGTGGTCAAGCTGCAAGCCTCGGTATTTCAGCCCTATTCCATCACATCAATCCACAGGTGAAGTGACTCTACGGAGGGTTCGGCCCCCCCATTCTTGTATAACAGAAATTCTACTTTTTGGTCTTCGCCCGGCTCACTTGGGGTAAAGACTACTATTCCCTCCCATTTCTCATCGTGTTCTAATTCTATCGGTCCCACCTCGTTATTCTTGACGTTATCAATCACAACCTCTACTTGATAGCTCACCCTCTCGTGCTCGCGGTTTATAATGCCGACGATTACTTTTCCTTCCTCCCCTATCGTCAACTCTTGGGGATAGTCTTCAGCCTTTCCCCCCACCCCCAGAATATAAAGCTCAGTGAACCTCTCTCCCGCCTTAGGTTTAGCTATGACGTAACCCAGCATTCCCAGTGCTCCCAGTATAGCAACAACCAGTATCACCGATAATACTTTGTCCCAGGCACCCCCTTTCCAGCCTGGCAGTCTCAATTGAAACTCGATGTTAAACCTTTCCTCCTCCGGCAACCTCCTTCTTCTGACCCAGGCGATGATGGATACTGTAAAGATGAAAGAGGCAATAGAATATAGGGTTGACTCCAGTGTTATCCCCCACCAGGTATAGTTCAGGATAAGTCCAATGAGCGGCACTAGGGCAATGCTCATGCCAAAGCTCAGTGCCACTCTCTCAATACCACCCAGCCCCTCCCTTCTAGGAAATAGGGTGGCGAGAAGAACATAACCAGGGAAAAAGAGGACAAATGGCACACCGAGAACTATGCGCAGCACGACGGAAGGAGTAAAGATAATAACCACAACCAACACCATAACCAGCAGGTTCAGCGGCAGAAGCTCGTTACCTATTCTTATCTTCAATTGATGTTCCTCACCTTTTCATGCTTTTCCTGACTACTATTTGAGAGACTGTTGTCAACAATTGTAGACAACTATTGACAAATGTCCACTTGTGAAGTATAATACTTACCTGCGCACATGTCAAGTAAAGTGGCAGGTAAAACACTATTTAACGTTACCCTTGGCGGTTAGCATGGTGAAACTTCAAGAAAAGGTAAAGGAACTGCGGAGGAGGATGGGCTGGGCTCAGGAAGATTTGGCACATGAAATCGGCGTTAGCCTATCCACGGTGCAGCGCTGGGAGAGTAAGGGGGGTAACCCTACCCGTCTTGCCCGCCGAGAGCTTAAGAAGCTCTTCCAAGAGGCAGGGATTAATAATCAAGACACTGAGGAGCGGTCATGACCCACCCCAGAATGGCAACAGGAAAAAAACAAAGGTCTGAAAGCGGTAACCGCCTGTTTGGAACCAGTGGCATCAGGGGTGTCGTTGGGCAGGATTTATCCGCAGGTCTCTGCCTGAAAGTCGCCCAGGCAATAGGTACTACACTAGCCCCACATTCCAGGGTTTGTATCGCCACCGATACCAGAGAGAGCCGAGAAATCATTAAGAGAATTGCTATCGCGGGTTTACGCTTTTCAGGAATAGATGTCACCGACCTCGGAATTTTACCCACCCCGGCGCTGGCTTTTTTGACCAGGGAAATGGGGTTCGACACCGGGGTGATGATTACCGCCTCACATAATCCTCCCCAGTTTAACGGCATAAAGCTTTTCAATGGAAACTGCGTCGGATACAGCAAAGAACAAGAGGCGGAAATAGAAAAGGTATACAGCGAAAAGGGGTTCAGGACTAGTTACTTGGGTAGCCTTGACCAGAGCCAGGAGGCTAAAGAAAGGTATATCCAATTTATGCAACGCAAATTTCCAAAGGAGAGCTTGACCCATAGATTAAGAATTGTTGTTGACCCTGGCAATGGTGCCGCCTCAGGATTTGCCAGTGAGCTTTTCTCCACGCTGGGTTTAGATGTAATACCCCTAAACGATGAGCCGGACGGACGTTTCCCGGGCAGAAACCCGGAGCCGAGAGAAGACACCCTTGAAGGTACCATAAAATTCACCATGGAGCAGAATGCCGACCTTGCCGTCTGTTTTGACGGTGATGCTGACCGTGTTGTCTTCTGCGATAGGGAAGGCTTCCTGGGATTTAGTGAAGCGATTACCTTTATTTCGCGTCTGGCTGTTGAGGAGAGCAAGAAGAGAAGGGTAGTGGCTACTGTTGAGACAGGAAGGCTTCTTGACCTGGCACTAAGGGATTTAGGGGTGAAGGTGGTGCGGGGCAGGGTTGGCGATGTAAATGTGGCTCATCTTGCCCAGGAGCTGGACGCTGCCATTGGCGTCGAGCCGGTGGGGGTCTACATAATGCCCCAGGTTGGCTATTACCCGGATTCCATGTTCGCCGCGCTTACCTTGCTCAGCCGAATAAAGGAAGCCAGTGACATCAGGAAATTCTTCAAAGATATGCCGCAGCTCTTTTTGGGGCAGAGAAAGCTCCCCTGCCCTAACAGCCTTAAGACAGCGGTTGTAGGCAAGATTGAACAGAATGCCGGCTTCTCAGGCATAAGCCAGTTGAACACCCTGGATGGGCTAAGATTTGAATTTGATGATTCCTGGATACTCGTTAGAGCTAGCGGGACAGAGCCAGCCATCCGACTGATTGCCGAGTCAACCTCAAGAGCAAAGACAGAAGCGCTGCTCAATATGGGAGCTCAAGCCGTGAAAGGAGTTTGGGAGGACTAATGGCATGAAGGTAGTCTTTCTCTGTGGCGGCATCGGGAAGAGGATGTTTCCCATAACCGAGGACAAGTTCCTGCTCAGGTTTGTGGGGAAAACGCTGCTTGAGCATCAGATTGAGATGGCTAAAGAGGCAGGGCTCGCCGAGTTTGTTATCGTGGGAAACCCTCAAAACATCACCGACATAGAGAGGACTATAGCCAACATACCTGACATCAAAGCTGAGCTAGCCGTCCAGAAAGAACCCCTGGGGATTGCCGATGCCCTAGAGAATGCCAGCCAGTTTCTCAACGGCGAAGTTATTGTGGTCAATCCCAATGATGTTTTTGAAACCTCCGCTTATACCACACTCCTCCAGGCTCACCAGACCAACTCGGCTGCTTCATACCTCCTTGGGTATGAAGTAAGCGGTTATTTCCCTGGAGGCTACCTCGTGGTTGGTAAGGATGGAAAACTAAATAAAATTATAGAAAAGCCAGGGAGGGGGAATGAACCTTCCAACCTGGTGAATATTTTGGTCCACCTCCACACCAACCCGAGGAGCCTCCTCCATTGTGCTGCCGGTGTCCAGACAAAAAAAGATGATATTTATGAATGTGCTATTGATGATATGGTCAAGGACACCGGCAGCATCAGGGTGGTACCCTATACAGGCTTATGGGACACCATAAAATACCCGTGGCATATTTTCACCGTGGTGAGGCGTTTCCTGAGCCAGAGCCAGGAATATATCTCCCCCTCAGCCTCTATCTCCAACACAGCCACCATCGAAGGCAAGGTCATTATAAGCGACAATGCCAGAGTCTTGGAGAGAGCGGTAATACGGGGACCGGCATATATCGGACCAAACTCGGTAATCGGAAATAACAGCCTGGTCAGGGAGTACAGCCACATCGGGGCTGACTGCGTAGTCGGCTACTCCACTGAAGTAAAAGGCTCTTATATAGGCGATGGCTGCTGGTTTCACATGAGCTACGTCGGCGATTCCATAATAAGCGACGGCTGTTCCTTCGGCGCCGGGACGGTGCTGGCTAACTTTCGTTTCGATGAAGGGAACATATCAGTCAACATAAACGGTGAGCCTGTAGATACAGGGCTAAATAAGTTTGGGGCTATAGTTGGGACCAATTCCAAGACCGGGGTTAATGCCAGTGTCATGCCTGGGGTCAAAATTGGGCCTAATTCTATTGTTAGCTCTCAGGTATGCCTGACTGAGGACTTGGAACCAAATAGGCTCATCCTGGCTGAAGTGGTTAACAAGACCATCAGGAACCCAATCCAGATAGACGACGAGAAAAAACGGAGGATTGACCAGAGGATAGAAGAGCTAAGATGTGCGGAATAGTCGGTTTCACCGGTAATAGGGAAGCGGCACCTATTTTGTTGAGCGCCCTTGGCAAGCTGGAATACCGAGGCTATGATTCCAGCGGTCTAGCCACTGTTACCAATAGCCGGCTGTGGCTCAAGAAAGACGTAGGCAAGCTGGCTGAGGTCAATGAAAAGCACCGCCTGGACAAGCTTCCGGGAAAAACTGGCATCGGGCATGTGCGCTGGGCAACTCACGGCGGGGTTACCATGGAGAACGCCCACCCCCACCTCGACTGTCAGCGGCAGATTGCCGTCGTCCACAATGGCATCATTGAGAACCACCAGAAGCTACGCTCTTATCTTAGCCCGAGGCACAAGTTCACCTCTGACACTGATACCGAGGTGATTTCCCATCTCATTGAAGAGTATATAGAAGACGGAACGCCTCTGGAGACAGCCGTGCTTCAGGTGACCAAAAAGCTTAGAGGCTCATATGCTATCCTCGCCATCTCAGCCAAGGAACCACAAAAAATTGTCGGTGCACGAAAGGACAGCCCCCTGGTTATTGGCGTAGGGGACGGAGGTAACTTCATTGCCAGTGACACCCTGCCCTTCCTTGAAGAGACCAACCGGGTTATCTTCATTGAAGACGGTGAAACCGTCGTCCTGACCAAGGAGAAGGTTTGTCTCCTTGACAGCAAAGGCAGAGAGGTGACCAGAGAACCGAGTGAAGTTGGCTGGAAATGGGATGGCGCTACCAAGCAGGGCTGTCCTTTCTTCATGCTGAAAGAAATTCTCGAGGAGCCGCAGGCAGTGCGCAGTGCTTTAATACAAGACAGGAACCAGATAATGGAAATGGCTATGGATATCCTGAGAGCAAAGCAGATAGTGTTCACTGCCTGCGGCACTTCCAGATATGCTGCCCTCATTGGCAGGTATGTATTCTCCCGGGTTGCTGGCAAGTTCAGTGATGTGGTCATGGCCTCTGAATTCGGGTACTTCTCCGACTCTATTGACAAGAATACCCTGGTAATAGCTATCTCTCAGAGCGGCGAGACGGCTGATGTCATACAGGGAGTCAAGAGAGCCAAAGAGAATGGAGCCATTATCTTTTCGGTGGTCAATGTAGTTGGCTCCTCCCTGGCCAGGATGAGTGACCGGGTGCTCTATCTTAATTGTGGCCCAGAGATAGGTGTCGCCGCCACCAAATCTTTCCTAAGTCAACTGGCGGTCTTCTACCTTTTAGCTTTCGCTATGGTCAACAGGCTTGATGAAGGCGTTGAGAAGCTAGAAGCGGTGTGCAATCTAATTCAAGGCAATCTAAGTCATAACGGGACAAAGGTAAGCAAGATCGCCAAAAGGCTGGGCGAGAGAAAGGACTTTTATTACATCGCCCGTGGGATAAACTTCGCCATAGCCGGTGAAGGCGCCTTGAAGCTAAAAGAGATTGCCTATGTCCACGCCGAGGGAATGCCGGCTGGCGAGCTAAAACACGGCACTTTGGCTCTGGTTGAGAAGGGCACCCCGGTAATAGCCATCTGCCCGTGCGACTACACCTTCGATGAGACCCTGTCTAATATCGCCGAGACCAAGGCACGCGGGGCGTTTATCACCGGTATTTCCGACCGTCACGAGCAGAGCTTTGACGAGTGGATTGAGATCCCCAAGGTCGAAGAAATCTTTTATCCACTGGTAAGCGTGGTACCGCTTCAACTGCTGGCTTATTACTTCGCCGTGGCTAAAGGCCTGGACCCGGACAAACCGCGCAACCTGGCAAAGTCGGTGACAGTGAAATGAATAGCAGTAAATCTCAACCGAAAATCGTGGCTGCCATCCCTTGCTTCAACACCGAAGGTTCTATCGGAAGTGTGGTGTCTAAAACGAAAAAGTATGTTGACCGGGTTATAGTGGTAGATGACGGCTCGCAGGATAATACCGCCGAGGCAGCGAGAGCAGCCGGCGCTCTAGTGATAAATCATGGCACAAATAGAGGCTACGGGGAAGCTATCAAGTCCTGCTTTGAGGCGGCGAAGGCAAACGCCGCCGAGGTCTTACTTATCCTCGATGGCGATGGACAGCATAACCCGGATGAAATCCCAGAAATTCTAGCTCCAATTCTAAAAGGTGAATCTGACCTGGTAATTGGCTCCAGATTTCTTGGCGACAACAGTAGCATGCCAAGATACCGCAAATTCGGTATCAATGTCATAACCTTCCTCTATAACCTTGGCTCCAGGGTCAAAGTGTCTGATGCTCAGAGCGGTTTTAGGGCTTACGGCAAAAAGATATTCGAAACCCTCCCTCTTTCTGAGAAGGGGATGAGTGTTAGCATTGAGACACTGGAGGGGGCTAGAGGCAAAGGAGCCGTCATCAAGGAGTCCCATATCTCTTGCTCCTATGTTCCTTCAACGCTTAATCTGAAGGCAATTGGGCATGGGCTTGGTGTGGCTCTCTCGGTATTAAGGATTCGGCTCAAGAATAACTTGGTTAGAGATAATAATGCTGGAAATCAAAGTTCGTGAAATCAAGGGTACTGCTGGATAAGACAGATGCTCTCTGTACTTATGCCCTACTAACGGTGAAAGAGTGAAAATATTTGTTACCGGTGGTGCCGGATTCATTGGCAGCCATCTTATAGACCGCCTGATGTTAGAAGGACATCAGGTTACTGCATACGATAATCTTAGCTCGGGGAAGAGAGAGTTTATCGCCCATCACCTCAATCAAGATGCGTTTGGGTTTATTGAGGCAGATACTCTGGATTTTGACATGCTTCTGCAGTCGATGAAAGGTCATGACACAGTATTCCATCTTGCCGCAAACGGAGACATCAGGCAGGGAATAGTGGAGACCGACTTGCACCTGAAGCAAGGAACGATTGCTACTTACAATGTCCTGGAAGCCATGCGAATTAACGGGATCAATCAGATTATATTCTCATCTAGTGCCACAGTATATGGTGAGACCCCTGTTATGCCGCTTCCCGAGGATTATGGTCCCCTACTTCCCATCTCTCTCTACGGTGCTGGTAAGCTGGCTGCCGAAGGCTTGATAAGTGCCTACTGCGGCACTTTTGATATGCAGGGTTGGATATTCAGGTTCGCCAATATTGTGGGAAAAAGAATGGGGCATGGTGTCATTTACGACTTCATAGAAAAACTAAATAGAAACCCTCATGAAGTGGAGATATTGGGTGACGGGCATCAACGTAAACCTTTCGTGAGCGTTGAGGATTGTATTGATGCCATTCTTTCTGGATATAACAATTCCAACAAAAGTGTAAACGTGTTGAACATAGGCTGCTCTACCACGACTGATGTCACAACTATTGCCAAGATAGTGATCGAGGAGATGGGACTGAACGATGTTCAATTCAAATACACCGGGGGTGAAAGGGGGTGGCCCGGAGATGTCCCCCAGTTGAGATTCAATGTGGAAAAGATGAAGGAGCTGGGATGGGAAGCTAAGTATACGTCTGATGAAGCAGCCAGAAGGGCAATAAGAGACATTCTGGAGAAGGAATAGTCCAGATGCAAGTGGTCATTCTGGCTGGTGGTCAAGCAACAAGGCTAAGGCCTTTGACTGACGAGGTACCTAAATCTTTGCTTGATATCGTTGGTAGGCCTTTTCTTGAATACCAGCTGGAGTTCCTTAGCCGAGGTGGAGTCAAGGATATAGTTTTGTGCGTTGGTTATCTGGGAGAGCAGATCGAAAGATACTTTGGTGACGGTAGCAAATTGGGGGTGAATTTGAAATACAGCTATGAAAAAGAGCGGTTGCTAGGCACTGCCGGTGCCTTGAAAAACGCTGAGCAGTTGCTCCAAGACCCGTTCTTCGTGATGTATGGCGATTCTTATCTCTTCCTCGATTTTGCTGCTGTTACGTCTTATTTCGATAAGATGAGTAAATTGGGACTCATGGTCGTCTACAAAAACTATGACCGCTATGGTGAGAGCAATGTGGTTATTGAGGGCAACCTGGTGAAGCAATACAGCAAAAAAGATAAGGCAGAGGGGATGGTTCACATTGACTACGGGGCAAGCATCTTGAGAAAACAAGCACTTGAATTGGTGCCACAAAATCAAGTCTATTCACTAGAAGGACTTTTCGACCAGTTGATAGAACAAAAGGAACTTCTGGCTTATGAGGTAGATAAACGCTTTTATCAAATCGGCTCCCCAGAAGGGCTGGAGGAATTCAGGGGATACATATCACAAGGGAGGGTGCTCCAATGATCCTCTCTCGGGCACCGGTAAGGATAACATTGGGGGGTGGGGGAACCGACCTTAAGTCGTACTATTCCAAGTATGGAGGCTTTCTGATTGCGGCTGCAGTTGATAGATATTGCTCCATCTTAGCCAGCAAGAGATTCTATGACAGCATCCGACTTAGCTACTCCCAGATGGAGATAAGGGACAACGTTGACCAGATAGAGCATCGCATCTTTCGTGAAGCGTTAAAATTCACTGGTATTGAAAAGGGCGTCGAGCTGCACTCCGTCAGTGATGTCCCCGCTAACTCCGGGCTAGGCTCATCCTCCAGCTTTACAGTAGCTCTCCTCAACGCCCTCCACGCTTATAAGCGAGAATTTATTACCCAGAAACAGCTTGCTGAGGAAGCGTGCCATATCGAGATTGATGTCTTGGGGGAACCTATAGGTAAGCAAGACCAATACATTGCTGCCTTTGGCGACATCACTTGCTTCACTTTTGAGAAGAATGGAGAGACTATTGTCGAACCTCTCCGAATTTCTGACGAGGCTCTGGATCAACTGGAGAGCAACCTGGTGTTCTTCTTTACTGGAAAGGAAAGGAACTCCTCAGAGATACTTTCGGAGCAAGACGAGAAGAGTAAAGCAGATGACCCGAAAGTGATCCAGAACCTTCATCAAATCAAGGAGATAGGCCTACAGACCAGAAAGCATCTGGAGAGAGGCGATGTTGACGCACTCGGTGAGCTACTCCATGTTCACTGGGAGACAAAGAAAAAACGTTCTCAAAAGATGTCAGACCCTTTTATTGATGAATGCTATGAAGTGGCCCGAAAGAATGGCGCAATTGGCGGCAAGATAATGGGTGCTGGAGGAGGGGGCTTCTTCATGTTCTACTGCAAGAACAGTGATAAACCCAAATTATCTCGCGCTATGAAAGAGATAGGGCTTAAGCCAGCGCGATTTCACTTTGATCTTGAAGGGGCAAAGATTCTGGTCAATATGAAAAGGTTTTAGGAGACAAAATGGGAAACAAGGAATTAATCAAAGGTTATCTCTCTGATATGAAGAAGATTATTGAGTCTATGCCCGTTGAAGCTATAGACAGGGGAGTAGAACTTCTCTTTGCCGCTTGGCAGAAAGGAAACCAGATTTTCATCTGCGGAAACGGGGGGTCGGCGTCTACTGCCACTCATTTTGCCTGTGACCTGTCTAAGACCACCATTGTGGAAGGCAAACCCAGATTCAAAGCTTATTGCCTCAATGATAATATCCCACTTATGAGCGCGCTTATAAATGATGAGGGCTTTGATAATCTCTTTTACGAACAGCTTAAAGACCGCTTCCAGGAGGATGATGTTCTCATCTGCATAAGCGTACATGGCGGCGCTGGGAAGGATAAAGCCGGCTTGTGGTCGCAAAACCTCCTCAAGGCAATGAAGTATGCCGAGGAATCGGGGGGCAAGACCATCGGGTTTTCTGGCTTTGACGGTGGGCCGATGAAAGACACTGCCGATGTCTGTATTGTTGTTCCAGCGAATTCTACTCCTCAAGTGGAATCCTTTCATCTGGCTCTAGAACATTTTATTTGTAGCTGCCTGAAGGAGAAGATAGCCAAGTCATGAACCGAGCGGTTTTTCTTGATAGGGATGGTGTAATAAATGAGCTTGTCTACCACGAAGAGCAGGGGGTAGTTGATTCCCCGTTCACTGTAGAGCAATTTAAGCCCTTTCCATGGGCAGGTGACGCAATTAAGAAGCTATCTGAGGCAGGGTATAAGGTAGTCATAGTTTCAAACCAGCCGGGGATTGCCAAAGGGCATCTCTCCGAGGAGACGTTCGGGGGGATTGTAGAAAAGATGAGGGAGGAACTGGCGAAACAGGAGGCTTTTGTTGACGGCGAGTACTATTGTTTCCATCATCCTGAAGCAAAAGTTGAAAGGCTCAAGGCAAACTGTGAATGTCGGAAGCCCAACCCCGGACTTTTGCTTCAAGCTACAAAGGAGCTGAATATAGATTTGTCTCAATCCTGGATGATTGGGGACGGACTTACTGATGTTAAGGCAGGGAAAAGTGCCGGATGCAGAACCATCCTTCTGGGCAAAATGAAGTGCGAGCTTTGCCGGCTAATGGATGAGATGGATGCCTCTCCGGACTTTATTGTCCCAGACTTACTAGAAGCAGCAAGGTTAGTTGTTAGTCAGCAAGTCGAGGTCTCAAAAGCATAAGATAAAAAGGAGGACTCATGGAAATATTTATTGATTCAGCGGATATAAAGGAAATTGAGAAATGGTTCAGCATGGGCATCGCTGATGGAGTCACCACCAATCCCTCCATCATGCTCAAAGACGGGGTATATGATATGGAGAAAGGGGCAAAGGAGATTGCCGCTTTAATCCATCCCCGCCCACTGAGCGTCGAGGTCACCACCAACGACCTTGAAGAGATGACGGTTCAAGCGAGGGAGCTAGCAAGCTGGGCATCCAATATTGCGATCAAAATCCCGCAGGCGACTCAAGATGGTATCCCGTGCTACGGGGTAATGCATCAGCTTGAAAGTGAGGGCATAAAGATTAATGCCACAGTAGCCATGTCTTTAGGGCAGGTTATACTAGCCGGCAAGGCAGGAGCAACCTACATCAGCATCTTTGCCGGCAGGGTGGGGGATGAGGGTGGAAATGTCCCTGAAGTTATAAGGAATTCGGTAGAGTGGCTTGAGCACTGGAAATTCAAAAGCAAAATAATTGTGGGGAGTATAAGGTCGGTTCAAGATATCCTCCAGGCGGCGGTGGCTGGTGCGCACATCATCACTATCCCGCCGCAATTCCTGACCAAAATGGCAGATCACAAATATACACGGGAGACTGTGAAGCAATTCATTGCTGATGCCCAGAAAACTTTGGGGATGATGGAGAAAGTAAAGATATAACTGAAAGTGTGACCCAAGAACGTCACTCAGTTGTTATCTTGCGAGGCACTTGGATGAGAATTCTACACATAGCTCATTATTTTCTTCCCCATCAAGGGGGGGAAGAACGGCAAGTTTATCATCTAGGACAAGAACTGATAAAGGCAGGACACGAAGCGTGGGTACTCACCTCCAGCCTGCCCGGGTGCCCGTCTGTGGAGACGATGGACGGAATCAAGGTTATCAGACACAAGACAATCGTTACCATGCTCCGCAATCCAATCACCCCTGGTATGCTTTTACCGCGAAAATATTTACGAGGTTTTGACCTAATACATGCTCAAGGCGAATATAGCTTCACCACCAATGCTGCCGTATTTCTCAAGCGTTACTACCGCCTGCCGCTGGTAATGACTTGTTATGGACGCATTGCCTTTGGCAATTTTTTCGCTGATGCCGTTGAGCAGCTATACAGTGCAACGATAGGCAAAATCACCCTTAAAAGTGCCGATAGGATAATTGCGCTATCGCTATCTACAAAGCAGCGACTGCAAGCCTTGGGCATAAGTGAGACCAAAATAGCAGTTATCCCCACGGGTATAGATTTAGCCAAATGGGCTCCTCATCTTAACCAAGACGCCTCAAGTTTCTTAAACAAGTATCAACTGAATAGCCACAGGGTAATCCTGTTTACCGGAGCAATCACTGAACGGAAGGGGATAAGATACCTAATAGAGGCTTTGCCCAGAGTTATGGAGAGCCATTCAGATGTTATTTGCCTTTTTGTCGGCGATGGAGATTATAGAGAAAAAGCTGAGAGCTTAGTTTCCGAGCTAAACTTAGACCACCGAATCCGCTTCGCCGGGCGGGTTTCAGACGAGGAGCTGTCTTTGGCATATAGGTCTTGCTACACCTATGTTCTCCCCTCTCTCGCTGAGCAGACACCAGCCGCTATTCTGGAAGCTTTTGCCTTTTCCAAACCTGTGATTGCTACTGATATAGACGGTATAAAAGAATATTTTGAGGATGTTGCTCTCTTGATTCCACCTCAAAACAGTAATGAGCTAGCCTCTGCCATAACAAAAGTTCTTGATAAGCCGAAGTTAGCAAGGCGGATAGGTGAAAAGGGGAGAAGCCTTGTAGAATCAAAGTTCACCTGGCAGCAACATATAGCAGGAGTTTTATCACTCTATGATGAAATCAGACACAAAAGACAAACTTAATATATGTGTTGTAAGCCTCCGGCCATTTTACCCTGAAGAGGAGGAGGCACCTCTTACAAATTTCTTGCAGATACTGGAGTCAGTATCAAACAAGATATATGTCATCTGTGGCCAAGGATATACCGGATACAAGCTCAGCACAAAAATTCACTTAACAAATATTAAGCGAGCAACCAGAAGGAAATCACCATTAATAAAATATCTTGGCTACTCCTTAGCTCAGCTGAGATATTCACTTCAGCTATTTAAACTATCTAGGAATATTGACGTTGTGGTTTTCTACCTAGCCGGTGTATTTGTACTACCAGCATTCACTGCAAAATTACTGCGAAAAAAGGTAGTTGCAGTCGCACTAGGATTAGACTCAAGCGGTGCCAAGATAGATTACGGCAAAAATCTACTCGGCTTTAGCGGGCTCTTTTTCTCTTCTGTCTTCAGGATATTAGAGAAAATCATGTTTTCTCTCTCGGATCAGATTGCAGCAGAATCAGAAAGTGCTGTCGAATTCTTAGGACTTGGCAGATATAAGAACAAGGTCTTTATTAACGGTGGCATGTATATAGATACACACTTCCTCACACCTAAAAGGGGGGTAGCGGAAAGAGGAAAAATAATCGGATATGCAGGCCGGTTAAACGAGGTGAAGGGGATAAGGAACTTTGTCAAATCCGTTCCCTTGATCCTAAAGGAACACAACGATGCTAAATTCCTAGTAGGCGGGGATGGACCGCTGTTTGATGGAATAAAAGAGGAGCTCAAGGACAATAAACTGGATGGCATAGTTGAACTTTGTGGCTGGATTTCACACGATGGTGAACTCCCAGATTATCTTAACAGATTGAAATTGCTTGTAGTTCCTTCATATAGCGAAGGGCTTCCCGGCATAGTTCAGGAGGCTATGGCCTGTGGCACACCAGTTTTGGCAACAAGCGTCGGCGGCGTGCCGGATTTGATAAAGAATGGGGAGACTGGATTTATTATGGAGAATAACTCCCCCGAATGTATTGCTAGGAACGCTATAAGTGCTTTAGAGCATCCTAGATTGGACGAAATAACTCAAAATGCCCGTAGGTTGATAGAGCGAGAATACAATTATGATGTAATGGTAGGAAAGTGCAGGGAAGCCCTGGGGAGGCTGATAAAAACATGATAAGCCCTTTTGAGAGAGCAGGAATCTCGCCCTATTACTTCTTAGGATATATCAACTAAATTGTGAGGGACAATATTATGCAAGTACCAGCGGCAAAGATATATTTTCCCGAGGAGGACAGGAGGGAGTTGCTGAGCCGTATTGATGGGATACTTGAAAGCGGGCAACTAACCCTGGGGAAATACACCAAAGAATTTGAGGAGAAATTTGCCCAATTTGTTGGCACCAAATATGCTGTGGCGGTGAACAGTGGCACCAGCGCCCTGGAAATAATCCTGAGGACACTGAACATAGAGGGTTCATCGGTGATAGTCCCCACCAATACCTTCTTCGCCACCCCAGCCTCAGTAATCCACGCCAGGGGCAAAGTTATATTCTCAGATATAGCTGATAATCTCTGCCTTGAACCACAAAGCCTCCGAGAAAGCATCCAGAAAGATACCAAGGCTGTTATTGTAGTCCACATTGGGGGGACAGTTCCTCCCCAGATAACGGAGATTCAGCAAATCTGTGAGGAACACAGCCTTTTCCTGATTGAGGACGCTGCCCATGCTCAGGGAAGTACCTTGAATACTAAGAAGGCAGGAAGTTTTGGTATCGCCGCTGCTTTTTCCTTCTATCCCACCAAGGTAATGACTTCCGGTGAGGGCGGAATGATAACCACTGACGATGAAAAGATATATGAGAGGGCGTTGGTCTTTAGGGACCAAGGCAAGGCTGGATTTCTAGGGAACATACATACTGAGATAGGCTACAACTGGAGAATGAGCGAGATACACGCTGCTATCGGATTATCCCAATTTGCCCGGTTGGGTGAGTTTATCGCTGACAGGAGAAGAATAGCTCGGATTTACGATGAGGAGCTGACAAAAATTGATTGGGTAACCCCACTGAAGATACCCCCAGAGGTGAGGTCAAACTACTATAAGTATGTTGCATTTCTAAAAGACGGCACAGATAGAGCATCGCTTAAGAAAGATATCAAGGAAAGGTACGGCGTGGGGTTGAGCGGAGAGGTCTACGAACTCCCCTGCCACCTGCAGCCGATATTCAAGACCCTGTATGGATTCAAGGGTGGCGAGTTCCCGGTGGCAGAAGACCTTTGTAAGAGGCAAATCTGCTTACCCGTATTCACCCGCATGATGGGAAAAGAGGCAAGGTATGTGACAAGGTCACTAAGGGAAGTAATCTGATAGTTAGGGGAGGAAAGGATGGCTCAGAGTAGCATCTTTCAGAAAACACTGTTAGTTGTTCCACCTTTCTACCGATTAATGGGTGGTAGGAATGAGTGGATTCACCTGGGATTGAGCTATGTGGGGGCGGTGCTAAATAGAAATGGGCGTGAGGTAAAGATTTACAATACTGACCATAGCTCTGAAGATGAGGACATTGACCTGAGAGGAGCGTTTGATGCTTACGATAGTTACAGAAAAATAGCCAACAATCCGCATCACCCTATTTGGCAGGAGATACTAGAGGGGATTGAACAATACTCCCCAGACCTGTTAGGTATCTCCATTGTTTTTTCAGCCACCCTAAAGAACGTGGAAAACATAGCTAGAATGGTGAAACAGCACAACAGGCTAATGAAGATCGTAGTTGGTGGTCCCCATGCTACTCTAGCTCCCGACGAGACCTTAAAGAGCGAATTCTTTGACTACTTAGTGAGGGGTGAGGGTGAATATACTCTTCTGGAACTAGTGGAGGGCAGAGACCTAGCTGATATAAATGGCCTCAGCTACAAAGATGACCAAGGCAGGATAAGGCATAACCCTGACCGAAGGTTCATTGAGAATCTGGATGAATTACCCCCACCCAACCCTCACCTGCAACTTATTCCTCTTGGGGACTTGAATGAAAACTTTGGAGTTATTGCTACGAGCCGTGGCTGTCCCAAGAGGTGTGTTTTCTGCTCAAGTCCCCGACTGTGGAGTCGGAAAGTAAGGCGCCGCTCTATCAGCAATGTGATTGCAGAGATGAGCCAACGGTATCATGAGTACGGTGTGCGAAAATTCTATTTTTCTGACGATAGCTTCAATCTAAACAAAAACTACGCCAAGGAGCTATGTCGTGCCATTGTTGCTAACAACCTAAAAATCGAGTTCTACTGCGAGGCAAATATCGGTTCTTTTGATCAAGAGCTGATGGAACTTATGAAAGAGGCAGGGTGTATAAGGTTAAAACTGGGAATGGAAGCAGGTACTGACCGTATCCTCAAGCTGATGAAGAAAGGAATAACCGTATCACAAATCCGGGAGACCTGTTCCTTAGCCAAAGAAGTAGGCGTAGATTATACGCTCTATGTAATGGTTGGTATGCCCTCAGAAACATCGGAGGAGATGCACCAGACATTAGAGCTATCTAGGGAACTGGATGCCAAGTATGTCAGCTTAAGCGTTGCCACGCCTCAGATTGGCACCGAGCTTTATGACATGGCAGTGGCACAGGGGATAGAGATTCCACCTGAGAGTTGTTGGGAGAGCTTCTACCATCAAAGCACCAGTACCGTACTGAACAGCAATGTAAACGCCGCTCTCATAGACGAGTTCTTAGCCCTCAACGGGGAAGAGAAGAAGCCACCATATAGGCTGGCACTCAAGGACTAAAGATACTTTGCCCAGGTTAAGGGATGAAGGATATAACAGAGGTTTTGTTAGGACATACCTTTTGATTAAGGAGGATTTAATCTAGTGAACATCGGTGTTATTGGTGGCTCCGGATTTATTGGCTCACACGTAGTAGACAAGTTACTGGAGCAGGGACATGAGGTCACTGTGTTTGACATCATGAAGCCCCATAGAAATGATGTGCGGCATATTTATATTGACATTACTGACCTTTCTAGAACCTGTGTGGCATTAGCTGGTGCCTATGATGTGGTATATATGTTGGCGGCAATGGCAGATGTGAATGATGTCTACAAAAATCCTGTAGAAGCGGGAGAGGTCAATATCATCGCTGTGGCCAATGTGCTGGAGGCAGCCAAGAGGAGTGGCATCGGGCGGATTATCCTTGCCAGCACCGTCTGGGTATACGAGATGGCAGAGGGAGAGAGGGTTGATGAAAATACGCCCTTAACCCTCTCGGAAACAAAGCATGTATATACGGCTTCCAAAGTAGCAGCAGAACTCTATTGCCATGCCTACCAAAAATTATATGAACAAAACTTCACCATCCTTCGCTATGGCATCCCCTATGGACCCAGAGCAAGGGGGGCCACAGTGATAGCCCTGTTCGTGAGAAAAGCACTAAATGGGGAGCCCCTTACTATCTTTGGAGATGGCTCACAATGCCGCAATTTCATCTATGTTGAGGATCTGGCAGAGGGGGATGTAGCTGCCCTTAAACAAGTAGCAGTGAACCAAACCTATAATCTTGAGGGCATACGACCAATTCCTGTTAGAGAGATTGCAGAGACGGTGAGGAAGCTGGTGAAGGATGTGCCTATAGAGTATAAGGAGGCAAGACCAGGGGATTACAGCGGTGCCATTATCTCGGCTGAAAAGGCAAAGAGGGAACTCGGCTGGGAGCCAAAGGTTGATTTTGAACAAGGAGTAAGAAGGTATATCGAGTGGTACAAGGAGAATATTGACAAAGTTTGATGGCAGGAGAGCCAAGGGTTTTGGGGGATAAACGAGGCATCTAAAATGAATATCTTATACTATGGCACTTGTAAATACAGGAATCTGGAGACCGAGCAGGTTCATATCTACGAAGTATTAACCAACTTAACAAAGCTTGGGCATAACGTAGTAACCTTGGATGCGGAGCACCTTCCTAGTAGCGTAGAAATTAACGCTAATCCCCGACTATCGTTGGTGGGTTGGCAAAGGGTCGATTCCTTTCTTGGCGAAAGATTTCCGCTCCTCTCAGCTGGAATGCATGTCGTTTTGTATTTCTGGAGACAAATTCGCCTCTCACTTTTAGGATTCACTAGGTCACTGCTACGAAGGGGTAAAATCGACATAATTTATACCAGGCATGAGCTGTTCGATGGCACATATATCCTCTCCAGATTGTTTAGAACTCCCCTGATTAAAGAAGTAAATGGACTGACAACTGACGAGATGAAGGTTAGTAGAGCCAGGCATACAAAGTATTTCCCACTGGGGATTATTGACCGGGTAGAGAGATTTACCCTGCCAAAGGCTGACAGGATTATTGTAGTTACATCGGAGCTAAAGGAAGCTCTTCACCACGATTACAATATATCTAGGGATAAAATAATAGTAATAGAGAATGGCGCCAATACCGAGCTATTCAAACCAATAGATGCCAATAAAGCAAAGGAGGAACTGAATCTAGATAAAAGTAGTAATTATATCTGCTTTGTTGGTAGCTTTGAGCGTTGGCAAGGCATTGAGTATCTGATAAATACTATCCCTTACATATTGGAGGAGTGCCCCCTTACTCGACTTCTAATTGTTGGCGATGGGCGTATAAAAAAGGAGCTTATTGAACTCGCTGAGCAGCTCGGTGTATCAGATAAAGTGATATTTACCGGGATGGTCCCCTATGAGAAAGTTTCCTTGTATGTAAATGCCAGCGATGTTTGTGTTGTTCCTAAGAAGCCTCTGAAATCCGGGTACTCCCCTCTTAAATTATGTGAATATATGGCATGTGAGAAGCCAGTGGTGGCGACGAAAACAAATGGTTTTGAGGTTTTGGAAGAACATGATGCCGGGTTGCTTATAAATCCAGAGGATCCTAAAGAGTTTACGAATACTATTGTAAAACTGCTGCAAAACAAAGGACTCAGAAAACAAATGGGTGGGAACGGGCGGAAGTACGTGGTAGAAAACCAAAGCTGGGAAAGTGTGGCTAGAAAGGTGGCCGAGGTTTGTGAGAGCGTTGTTTCTGGGGAAGAAGCAGGCTTAAGGAAGTTGAATGAACGAATAGTTCCACAAGAGCTTAAGACAATCTTTGAGATGGAAAAACAGGAGGTCGAGCGTGAATTTGCCCCATACTTTTATCGATACTTTCCAGAGTGTTTTAGCTCACCCATCGGTTTGCGTAACTATGCCGATTTCTGGGAGCATATTTTTGCTGTTACCCAAGCAGAGGGGAAAAAGGTGTTAGATGCAGGTTGTGGTTTTGGGATAGCCTCAATATTTTTAGCCGTTCTCGGTGCTCAGAAAGTCACAGGTATCGATAATAATGAAGAGAAAATATCTGTTTTTCAGAAGATACTATCCCGATTTGATCCCCCGCTAACAAATATTGAGGTAAGGACTGAAGATGCCTTATCCCTGCAATACCGAGAGGAGTCGTTTGATGTAGTAATAGCTCATGAAGTTATTTCCCATGTAAGAGACCTTGATGCCTTTCTATCCGAAATGAGCAGGGTGTTAAGTAGGAATGGAATCCTTTTTATCTCGGATGGCAACAATGCGCTTAATATTCTCCAGCGATTTGGTAGACGTAAGTTCTGGAGAAGGGCGGAATATGGGCCAGTTGATAAAACAAGCCTCCGAGGCACTGATAAGCCACTTCCCTGGCTTGTGTTGAGGAGGGAGATGATTAAAGAAAGATTCCCTCATCTGGATTCGAAGACATTGGATTTATTAGCTAGGGAGACAACTGGACTATATGGTGATCAGATATTCAGAGCTGTTGAGGAGTACTTAAGAGAGGGAGCAGTGCTCAACAAACCGGCATTTAAGTTTCGCCACCCAGAGAGCGGCGAGTACCCTGAGTTTGAATTTAATCCCTACATACTGGGGGGGAAGTTAAAGAAAAGCGGATTTTCGGCAGCAGTGGTAAGACCATATTTCTCTGGGTACCCCATCCTACCCAAAAGAGGGAATTTGATTAACTTAGTGACTTGGATTACGGCACGGCTTATTAGAGGATTTCACCCCCTCTCCCTATTGGTAGCTCCTCACTTTGAGATTATAGCTAGAAAAAGAGATGTGGGGGATTAGAACAGGTGTGGCTCTATACCTTGGTTATCTTAAAAGCCCAGTATAACTCGATAAAGCTAGAAGCGGGTAAAGCTATGCAGAGGGTTATGCAAGAGAGGTAGTTTATCTCGGGAGGTAGTATATTTATGCCTGGAATCTGTGGCATAGTGCAACGAGACTTCGGTCAACCTCAACTTATAGAATCCATGGCTAATTCTATAAAGCATGAGGATTGGCATCTAACTGACCTGTGGGTTAGCTCCTTCTGCGGTATGGCGCGTGTTCATTTAGGGATATTCAACCCCGAGCCTCAGCCAATCTTTAATGAAGATAAAAGCCTCTGTATTTTCATGGATGGTAAGATTTATGGCTATGAAAAGGAAAGGAAGGAATTGCAACGCCAGGGGTATAAGTTCAGCGTCGACAATGACCCAGAGTTTTGCCTGCACCTCTATGAGGAGGTGGGGAAGAATTTTGTCAAGCAATTAAATGGGACTTTCACAATCGCCATTATTGACCTCAAACAGCAAAAATTGGTAATCATGAATGACCGATATGGGCTAAGACCCCTCTATTATGCTGTGGAGGATAATCGGCTGCTAATTGCCTCTGAAGTAAAAGCAATTCTGGGGGTCAAGCCGAAGAGGAAACTAAATGATGAAGCTATAGCTGATTTTCTTACCTTCGGGGAAATCCTGGAGGATAAAACCTTCTTTACCGGTATCAAGGTTCTGCCATCAGCTTCTATTCTGGAATACATAGACGGGAAAATACATATAGAACAATACTGGGATTTTGAATATGAGGCAGCAACCGATACTTCCGAAGAGGAGTTTGTTGAGCAGCTAGTCCAGACCTTGAGCCGGGCGGTGAAAAGACGCTTGGTTGGCAATTATCGCTATGGTGTGCATCTAAGCGGTGGATTGGACTCCAGGTCTATTGTAGCTGCAATGGGAGAGGCAGCACCTCAAGTGATAGCCTTCACCTTGGGAGTGAAGGACTGTGATGAAGTGAAAATCGCCCGTCTGGTTACTGAGAAGTCCAACATGAACCACCAGATTGTTGAGCTAAACCCGGATGAGCTCCCCTCTTATGCTGAAGATGCAGTTTGGCTTAGCGATGGCATGGGATACATTGGGGTCACTTTTCTTCCTCCAACTCATGAAGAATATAGGAAACATGTAGATATCCTTCTCCAAGGATTAGCTGGCGATGCGCTGCTTGGCGGCACTTTCCTGAATGCTCCCCTAATGGAAGCAAAAAGCGAGGATGAATTAATTCAAGCCCTATACCATAAAATGGCTCTCTTTTCAGAAGAT
>Ga0315551_10000604_pt1 | contig 28561 bp, 28 predicted proteins | sample SalMarSW160290MG_FD_203678 | JGI IMG/M metagenome (GOLD analysis project Ga0315551, IMG submission 203678) | Salt marsh sediment microbial communities from the Plum Island Ecosystem LTER, Massachusetts, United States - Salt Marsh Sediment SW1602-90 ...
CCGAAGCTGTCATATCCGAACCGGTGTACGCTTTGCCAGCCAGCTCCAGCAGGCACTGAATCGCTCCGTTTTCGCCAGCGCCACCATGCAAGGCAATAAACACCGCATCTACGTCTTGAAATGTGGATGAGCTAAGTGCGTTTGCCAGAGCCGGTGGGCTTGTTTTTGTAACAGTGACATCCTTCTTAATATCTGCTCTACCAGAGGAAATGAATTTTCCGTTACTGTCAAGGAGAGATTTGCCGTTCGCAGGATCAATTGCATGCACTTCATACCCGAGACGTTGGAGGGTATCAAACACAGCTTTCCCCGAGGTGAGAGAGACCTCACGCTCGTTGGAAACGCCACCGGCTAATAACAATACCTTCATTTAAGCCTTCTTGCGTAAACGGAGAAACCTGTGAACGATGTAGGTGATTACCAGAGCAATCACCAGCGGCCACACAATTGTGTTGTATGTCCTGAAGAAGTAGGCTATGCGATTGTAATTTTCAACCAACACCATGGCCATATATATCAGCAGTCCAACGAATATAATGTATGAAATCAGCGAATAAAGTAACATTTTTGCAGCGTGGTATCGTCCGATACCGGCAGCCAGAGCAATCGCCGAACGAAATCCCACCACAAACCTTGAAAAAATCAGGATGATACCGCCCCATTTTTTCATGTGACCTTCCATTCTGACAATGTCTGCAGCGGAAAAGTACTTAAAGTTCCTCTTGAGAAAATAACTGCGGCCATAGCTCTTGCCTAAGCAGTACAAAAGCATCACTGAAGAGACTCCGCCGCCAACAACAAGAGCAAATGTCAAGTACAAGTCGAGTCGAGCAGCCGCAACTAGGCCTCCGGCGGCTACGATAAAGCTGTCGCCGGGGAATGGAGGGAAAAGGTTTTCGATGAAGCAGGCGCCAAGAATGATAAGATAAACCCAGAGAGTTCCATGACTGAAAATCGAATCAAGGAACTGTGTTATCTGTTGTGGATTTTCAACCATCGCCCGCAATAAGACAGACCGCTGAAGCTGCAATCCCCTCTTCCCGGCCAATAAAACCAAGCTTCTCAGTGGTTGTGGCTTTGATGTTAATATGCGAAGGTGCCATCCCGACAATCTCGGCAATTCTCGTTCGCATTGATGGTATGTGAGGATTCATTCTTGGTCTCTCGGCCAAGATGGTGGCATCAATGTTAATTATTTCAACAAATCCTTCGTTTCGGATTGTGCGTAAAACGTTTTTGAGTAGCTCAGTTGAGTCCGCACCTTTGTATTTGTCTTCTGAGGGCGGAAACTGCTGCCCAATATCCGGTAGCCCGGTGGCACCGAGAAGTGCGTCCATGATGGCATGTAGGAGCACATCGCCGTCACTATGGCCCACTAATCCTTTCTCGAAAGGGATCTTCACCCCGCCGACTATAAGATCCCGTCCTTTGACCAACGGGTGAACATCAAACCCGTGGCCGATTCTCAGGTTTTTCATCAATCTCTCTCGTTAAAAGCGCTTCCAGCATAATGAAGTCATCGCGGGTGGTAACCTTAATGTTGGGACACATCGGTTCAACTACTTTCACTTTGAAACCACGAGCTTCAACCAGTGAGGCGTCATCGGTAATTTGGTTGTTGTGATTTTCAGCTGCCTCTTTGTGGGAGGCGACGATCAAATCGTATTGAAACACCTGCGGGGTTTGAGCCAGATAAAGCGCGTCCCGTTCCAGAGTGCTCAGGACGTATCCATCCTTGGCGTGTTTGATTGTATCTGTTGCCCGTACCGCCAACAATGCCGCTCTCTCAGCAATGGCGGCCTCGACCACTCGATCTATGTCAGCCGCAGCCACCAGGGGCCGAGCGCCGTCGTGGATCGCCACGTAATCGGTGGCTATAGGCAGGGCTTCAAGCCCTTTCAACACCGACTCTTGCCGAGACTCTCCACCCACAACGATCTTAGTGACTTTCGGAAAGTTATAAGGATCAACTATACGTTCACTGGTATAGAGAAGGTACTCCTCAGCCACGACCACTACAATGTGATCAATCTTAACGGCGGCTTCAAAGCGGCTGATTGTCCAGGACAGCAAGGGACGCCCACAGACCTGGGCGAACTGCTTGGGGACGGTGCCGCCAAATCTTTCGGAACTGCCCGCCGCCACGATTATTGCGTACACCTTCATTATGTCCCAATATAAATCAGCCTCTGGTTATGCCAAAGCAAATTATAAGATGAGCATGGCGTCGCCATAGCTATAGAAACGCAGTCTGTTTCGGATAGCTTCTTCATAAGTGCGCAAAATAAGTTCGCGTCCGGCAAAGGCGGAGACAAGAATGAGCAGCGATGATTTCGGAAGATGGAAATTGGTGATCAAGCGGTCGACTACCCTGAATTTGAAGCCGGGCTTGATGTACAAGTCTACCATCGCTGTAAACGGTTGAACCTCTCCATCGGTTATCTTCGCCGATTCCAACGTCCTAACCGTGGTACTGCCGACGGCAAAGACATCTCCCCCTTTGGCCTTGATTTCATTCAGCGAAAAAGCTGCCTTGGCAGGCAGGTCGGCAAACTCTGGATCGATAACATGGTCGTCAATATTGCCAACTTTGACCGGCTTGAAGGTTCCCGGCCCAACATGGAGACATGTCTTTACGATCTTGACACCGCGATCTTCTATTGCCCGCAGAAGCGAGCGGGTAAAATGGAATCCGGCTGTCGGGGCCGCTACTGCCCCGATTTTATTCTTGTCGGCAAAGATGGTTTGATAGCGGCGGCTATCGCGGGGTAGATCCTCTCGTCTAATATAGTGTGGCAACGGCACATGGCCGAAGCAGCGGATTATCATTTCGCATTGTGACTTTGATTTGAACACGACCAGCCACTTGCCACCGCCTAAGTCCCTTTCCAAAAGAACATTCAATGAATCAAAACATATTCGCTCGCCTTCCTTGACGCGGCGCGACGGACTCACAAACGCCTCCCAGGGGGCAAGCCCCCTCTTATTTGCGTTAGTAATCGTACCAACCGGGCGGATAAGGAAAATCTCTACTTTGGCGCCGGTTGCTCGGTGGCCAAAGAGGCGTGCCTTAAACACCTTTGTAGTATTTACCACCAGCGCGTCGCCTTTCTTGAGATAACGCAGTATTTGTCGGAAAGGGAAAATGTCCGTCTCACTACTGGCGCGGTCAAGAACCATCAAGCGGGAGGCATCACGCCTGCGGGCAGGAAACTGAGCGATCAACTCGGGTGAAAGGTTGTAATCGAAAAGAGAAATATCCATAAGGAGTAAATGGAGTCTTGCTATCTTCTCAATAAAGAGTGACCTCGTCACCGACGGAAAAGGTTAAGGATGATGGTCAACAGGATTGAGATGACAAGCATTGTCACAATAGGAATGTAGAGGCTAAAGTTGCTTTTCCTGTAAACGATGTCACCGGGTAGTTTGCCTAAAAATGGGATGCGATCGATAAAGATCAGCAGGATGCCGGCCACGACCAACAGTACTCCCAAGAGCATCAACAGCTTTCCAAGCTGGGGCAGCATGTTTAGTTCATCGGATAATGGCGTTAGGTGTTAAACATCGTCAGCCGGTCGATCCAGATCTGAACTAGAGCCTTTTGTTCAGGCGTCAGGTCGCCAGGGAGGGGCTTGCCTTTCAGGTAGGTTTCTAAGGCGTCGAGGGCAGTGCGGGTGTCACCCACAGTTAGAATCTCCCCGGTTTCCTCTTTCAGTTTATCTCGGAACTTGATCGTTTCCGAAATCAACATAGCCACCGAGCCGGTTGGATCAGCCCGGCTTCCAAGCACCTGTTCGCCGAGTGATTGCATCAACAGCCTTAACTCGTCCTCCAACATACTAAAACAATCTCTCCTGTGTTGAATCCCCCGGCAGTTTCATCCCAATATGCCGAGCCGCCTCCGGAGAGGCCACCCGACCGCGTTTGGTGCGTTGAACAAAACCGATCTTTAACAAGTATGGTTCAACCATATCAACCAGCGTGTCAATTTCTTCGCTAAGCGTGGCGCCCAGCGCTTCAATTCCCACCGGCCCACCATGGTAGTACTCGATAATAACGCTTAACAATTTCCGGTCGAGATTGTCCAGTCCTAATGAATCAACGCCCTCGGCATTAAGAGCCCTGACGGCGATTTCTTTTGTGATCACCCCGTCTGCTTTGACATCGGCGTAGTCACGCACCCGCCTGAGCAGACGATTGGCAATGCGCGGTGTCCCGCGTGAACGCATAGAAATAGTCTCAGCTGCCTCCGTGTCAATTTTCGTCTCCAGAAGCCGGGCCGAGCGGAGAACAATGTCCTGCAGTTCCTCTGGGGGGTAGAAATCGATGTGATAATACAAACCAAAACGATCTCTGAGCGGGGCCGACAGAAGACCGGCGCGGGTGGTGGCACCAATGAGCGTAAAACCTTTAAGCGGGACGTTTATCACTTTCGCAAAGGCTCCCTTGTCCACGACAAAGTCAATCTTGAAATCCTCCATGGCCGGATAGATAAATTCTTCTATCACCGGAGAGAGGCGGTGGATTTCATCGATAAAAAGGATGTCCCGCTCCTTAAGGTTGGTCAGGATGCCCATCAAATCGCCGGTGCGCTGAAGGGCAGGCCCCGCTGTGGCGACAATCTTCGAGTCCATTTCACTGGCAATAATGTAAGCCAGGGTAGTTTTGCCAAGGCCGGGTGGGCCGTAAAAGAGAATATGCTCGACCGCTTCCCCGCGCCCTTGAGCGGCATTCATGGTTACTTTAAGTTTCTCGCGCAGCTCTGTCTGGCCTATGTAGTCAGTCAGTCGTTTCGGACGCAGGGAAAGGTGGAGCGTATCCTCTTCAGCGTCTAAAGCAGCACTGGAAACAATTCTCTCACGGGTCATAAGGGAGGCTCGTCACTTCCATTCTCTTACGTGGTTTTCTCAACTTGGCTGAGCTTTCTGCTCATTCTTAAATATAACAGCTATCAATTGTTCCGCAGAGTCAATTTTCGGGTGGGTCCTCAATGCCTTTTGGATCATTATCTCGGCTTCCCGCCGGCTGTACTGCAACTGCCGAAGAACCTCAACAGCTTCAGACTCAAAAGGAACCGCAAATCGCTCTTTTACAGCCAGCGGCTCCGCCTTCTTTGAAAGGGCAAACTTGGCAGTCTTACCGTGAAGCTCGGCAATGATCTTCTCGGCCAGCCGTCCTCCGATACCCGGCAAACGGCTCAATGTTCCGGCATCCTTCGTCTCTATGGCAACGGCGATATCCTTGATGGGTAAAATAAGCGATTTCAGCGCTTTTTTTACCCCCAGTCCCGGTACCCGTGTGAAAAGGGAGAAAAACTCCCGGTCAAACGGGTCGGTAAAACCGACCAGTTTTGGGTAATGACTGGACTTCTTATCACCCGCCTCAATGAAGTAAACTGTCTCAAAGGTTATTTCCGCGCCGGTTGCGCCGTTCTCCTTCAGCCGCCCTGCCAGCGCTGAGGGGACCATGATTTCATAAAATAGGCCTGAGTTTTCCACAAGCGCATAGTGATCCGTGATGAGGTTGAGCTTTCCCTTGATTCGACCGATCATGCCTGCACCACCAGGTTGTGCGCTGCCGCGCGATGATGACACAAGGCCACCGCCAGGGCATCGGCTGTGTCGGGCGGTTCGGGAACCACGGTAAGGCCCAGAGTCGACTTTATCATCAACTGCATCTGCTGTTTCGAGGCCCGGCCATTGCCGGTCAGCGACTTTTTTATACGAGTGGAGGCATAGGAAAACACGGGGATTCCCGCTTCCGCCGCCTTAAGAAAGACTATACCCCGGGCGTGCCCCATTATTATGGCCGTCTTGGGGTGTCCGTAGTGCGAGTACAATTCCTCTACGGCAATGGCTTCGGGGCGGAATTGAGAGATGATCCCTGCCACCTCTTCAGAGATATGGAACAGCTTATCCGCCATAGAACTCTGTCCGTTTGTCCGCACAACACCCGCTTCGACGACTGTTATGTGCTCTTGCTGACCATCAAGAATGCCGTAGCCGGTGATACTGAGACCCGGGTCTATCCCAAGAATCCTCATAACAGTTATAAATATGCCGGTTGGACTGCGAATATCAACATAAAAGTGCCGTTGCTATGTTCATGACTTAACAGGAATGCCCTCAAAAGCTCGTCTCTCCTGGATCGAACACAATACTGTCTGAATAGGGTCAGGATTGTTGGCTGCATCGGTTGCACTGTCGTACCTATTTGTTTATATTTGGCTTCTCGAAAGCTTAGGATGTTGAAATTGAGCGAGTTTACTCACGTCAAAGCTGATATTGTGCCATACACGGCAGAGTACTCAAGGGTAGTCTTCTCCTGGATCGATTCCAAACAAACCTACAGCAATGTCTGTCGGGCAACCAACTTTCCACCGCCTGATGATCTAGTTGATAGCTGGCAAAGAAAGGGTGTCTCGGCTTACCTTCTTTTCACATCAGGAAAACCGGTGGCCTATGGCGAACTCTGGGACAAACCTCTGGACATGGCGATTGAAATCGCTCACTTGATTGTCGATTCTCACAAACGTTCCCGTGGGTATGGAACAAAAATGCTGGAGTTGCTCTATCAACGGGCGGCGGAACGGCCAAATGTGGTCAAGGTGATTCTAAATCTTTTCAGTGGTGATGAAATCGCTTTAGGGTGTTACCTGAAGGCCGGTTTTGAGCTGGTCGGTACAACCAACTACTCAGCGGGGCTCAAGATGATTCGGATGGTGAAATGGTCAAGAAAGTAGTAGGCAATACATATAGAAAAAGGGAAGGAATAAAAGCAACAGCTGATTGGTAAGGAAATGAGGTTAATAATAAAGTTGATGTATTTTCTGATAAAGGGTTAAACGATGAATGAGTACAAGAATCTCCTGGTTGAACAAAAAGACGCTATTCTGATTGTCAAGATCAATCGTGAACAGGCTCTAAATGCGCTTAACAAGGAAACAGTCGCCGAAATGCAACAGATGTTCAGTTATTACTGGTCTGATGATGCGATTAGATGTGTTATTATCACCGGCGCCGGGGAAAAGGCTTTTGTGGCCGGGGCAGATATTAAGGAACTGGACAATCTCGATGTCCGCACCGGCACTGAGTTAGCCGCACGGGGACAATACCTGATGAAAACAATTCAGAACTTCCCCAAGCCGGTAATTGCCGCGGTCAACGGCTTTGCACTTGGGGGCGGGTGCGAGCTGGCTATGGCCTGCGACATCCGGCTCGCATCGGAAAAAGCTAAACTTGGTCAGTTGGAGGTGAATCTTGGCATTATTCCCGGCTACGGCGGAACCCAGCGTTTACCGCGACTGGTGGGACGGGGCAAAGCGATGCAACTGATTCTCACAGGCGGAATGATTGATGCCCAGGAGGCACATCGTATCGGGCTGGTTGACGAAGTCTACCCGCACGACCAGCTTACGGATAAGGTCATGGAAATGGCTCAATTGATATGCTCCAAAGCGCCGATCGCTATAGGCATAGCCAAAGAGTGTATCAATCGGGGGCTTGATATTAGTATCTCCGTGGGGTGCGACCTTGAAAAGGCCAATTTCGGTCAGGTCTGTGGAACCGGAGACAAGGACGAAGGGATGAAGGCCTTTCTCGAAAAGCGCAAGCCACAGTTTACAGGTCGCTAAGCCTGGTGATGGTTCTTGCTCTCACTAGGACAAAGTCTGGTAGGGCAGGTCTCAAAAAGCCGAGTAGCGAGGGTCTCGGAGAGACCAGCCGGTCTGCTGTAGGTCAAGCCCACTTGGAGGCTGTGCCATAAGTCAATAGTTAGGTCAGGTCTTGCGTTTGGCTTGCTAAACGTGTGACCTGACCAAAGCTGGACCTCATTGTGAAGCAAACACTTGTAAAACCGCTCGCAGGGTCACACCAACGACTTTGTCGTTGGCAAGACCCAGCGAAACATTGATAACTTTCCTCCTGTTGTATAACCATGAATGAAAGCTGTGTTTTGTTTACCGCATAAGACGGGTACCCCACAGCTCTGCTGTGGGAACCTAACAATAGACCACTAGCTGGTGGATTTGCTTTACATAACGTTTGTGTGTCATTATGAAAGTACCCACAGCAGAGCTGTGGGCGACCTGCAGTCAGGAATCCTTTCCTGACTGCACCAATGTAGCCGTCACGAAAGGGTTCGTGACGGCGCATGAAAAGGCTGTCAAGCGGCACTACGACTCCAACTACATGGTCGAGCGCCGCAAGAAGTACTGACCTTTCTATCTAGTGTTGCGTCCCAGAAGTTCGTGCACAATAGTAAAGTAGCAAGTTGAATTGTGGCATGGGTATCTTACCCATGATTCATGGGCAGAATGCCCATGCTACACAAAAAGAATATGTGAACCTATTTGCAGGACACTCCACTAGTGGGCGCGAGGACTACACGGAACATCTGACCATCGCGTCTTATGGACACGGCGGTGGCGGCGGGCCACCCCTGAACAGGTAGTCAACCAGATAAGTCAGGTCGGCTACGTTGGTATTATCGTCTCCGTTAACATCACCCTCTTCTGGACATGGTGGTGGCGGGCCACCTCTAAAGAGATAGTCAACCAGGTAGGTCAGATCGGCAACGTTGATCTGATCGTATACATCACCATCAACGTTTCCCCTGGTCGGCACTACACAGCAGCCGACATCACAGGCATCACCCACTCCGTTGCTATCGGCATCCTCCTGCCCTGGGTTGTATGCATACGAACAGTTGTCATCCTGGCAGGTGTTAGCTGGAAAGCCGGGATCGCCAAAACCATCGCCGTCGGTGTCGGTACATTCATCGCACACATCGCCAATGCCGTCGCCATCGGCGTCTTCCTGCTGGGGGTTAGCAATTGTCGGACAGTTGTCGTCACCATCACAAACTCCATCAGCATCAATGTCGCTGCACTCCCCCGAAATAAACTCATCCCACAACGTGTTTAAGGCAACTGACAGGCTATCATATCTATCATCATAATCTGAAGGATCTGAGGGATAATAAACTGCAATACCTTTCGCCCAGGTATAATTGGGTCTTACGCGATTCCACGTTACAGCGTCGTTAATAGCAGTCATGACATTGCTTGCCACGGTCCTTAAACTGGCTGGTAATGTGATCTCGTTATTGACCATGCTACAGAATTCATAGAGGTCTATGTGAGAACTTATATCGAATTCATGCAGTTGCGTGCGCATACCATTTATAATTGTTTCATTGATCGGATCCTCAACTGCCACCAAAAGCTCATTTGCAAGATCATTTACTGCCGTTGTAAGTGCTGAGACTTGGGCGAGGTCAATACATGATTGTGTGTTCTGATCATCTCCATCTACAGCAGCATCGACTATTTCCTTTCCCAAATCCTCAGGGTTCATAGTCGGCTCAACAGTCAGGGCTGACAGGAATTCGTCGTAGCACCAGCCATTCCCGTTTTCATATTCTTCAGAACCTACCACATAATCAGCATATTCATCTGTTATGTCCATCACCTCCCACATTTGCATTAAACAGGCATCAAGACCGACAAGATCGACCTTTCTGTCAATGTGGTTTGCGATGGAGCTAATCGCACTTTCCCATTCACCATTTGAAATTCCAATAATGTCGCCATCTGTCGAGTCCCAACTTACTCCTTTAAATAGAATGGCGTTGTCACCTTCGGCCCTCTTATACCAGCCGTTCCCGTGATCCCAGACAACAACGGCGTAACGATCTGCAGGGTAATAATCCATTCCCCATGTAGCAAAATCCACTAAGGTCTGTGGATCTCCCATGTTCAGCTCGCCTAACGGAGAGCACCAATCAATCCATGGTGAAGCGATCGTAGTTGTATCTGAATCTTTGACAATGTAATACATGCGCGTACCTGTCCAGTCACCATTGGAATTATCATAGCCAGCAATACGGTCAACTTGCACAACAATATTCACATCGGCAGTTGAACCCACCACTTCCATCTCATTAATGTCTCCGATGGCCGATCCTTCAAGATTGTTATCCCCGTTCATGTAAACGAGGATAGTCCAGTCGGCAATGGCAGGAGAGCCTTCCGGAGCAAGTTTAGCAACGAACCCATCCATTCCGCCGGCGTTCATTTCCTGATATGGGTCAGCGGTTGGAAAGTTAGCAGACTCTGTACGGCCGGATATGAATGCGTTGCCATTGTTATCCACTTTAATCCGAGAGCTCCAGTCATCACAATAGCCTCCAAGGAACGTGCTATAAATCAACGAGTCTCCCGATAGACTTAACTTGGATACAAAAGCGTCGGAGGCCCAGTAAGTACCACCGGCGTGTGTTGCCTGAATAGGATTCATTAAAGGGAATTTCGGAGAGCTTGTGCCGCCCGTCACACACGCACGTCCATCGGGGTCTAATGATATGTCAAACGCGCCATCTCGCCCGCTTCCTCCAAGATAAGTGCTGTACACAATCGATGATCCAGATGGGCTGAGTTTAGTGACGAAACCATCTCTTGGTAGCCAGTCAGGTCCACCAGCGTGGTAATTCTGGAACGCATTGACAGTGGGAAAGTCAGTAGATTCGGTTTCACCTGACACTAAGATGTCGCCACCTGCGCTCAATGCGATTCCCCTACCGATGTCTATCGATTCTCCTCCGAGGAGAGTACTAAAAAGAAGAGCACTCCCGTTCGTATTTAGCTTAAGGACAAAAGCGTTACAATAGACACCGGCAGCTCCCGGAATCTGATTAACAATGGGGAATTCGCCTTCGGCATATCCGGTAACGTAAGCGTTTCCGGAGGCGTTAACGGTAATGCCGACTCCGAGGTCCCCGCATAAGCAGACCCAATCACGACCGCCTATTAGAGTACTATATAGAGTACCCCCACCAGGGCTTAGCTTAACCACAAATACATCATCGCCGGAACCGAGATACCATAACGTATCGCCATCCCACTCTTCTGGTATTATGTTGTCATAACGATTGTTCTCATCGAAAGATGTGAATCCAGTAACGAAGGCGTTTCCTACTCCGTCTACAGCGATATCCCAGCCGTTATCTTGAGCACCATCGTTCCCCCAGCACCTGCTATAAACAAGGGCATTGCCTGCTGAGTTGAGCTTAGCAACAAAAATGTCCTCATCCTCATTGTCAGATTGATTATCCTTCCCTGGATACGAACTACGAGTAAGGAAACCACCTGCAGTGTACAGCTTAGAGGCAGGTGCATTGTCTGCTCTCGACCTGTTTTCCCGAAAGGCACTACGTCCTGGGAAGTCAGCAGATGCTGTATAGCCCGTCACGCAGGCGTTACCGTTGTTATCTACCGCAATCGCTATGCCCTCGTCAGGGCTGTTTCCACCGATAAAGGTGCTAAATACCAGCCCTCCGTCGCCTGAAAACTTGGCCACGAAAACATCACCGGTTCCATTGTAAGAGGCGTCAAACGCTCCTTCTGTTACCGGAAAATCAACAGAGTGAGTTGCTCCTGTAGTGTAGAGATAGCCTTCCGGATCAATTGCGATGTCTGAAGCCCAATCATCACCACTGCCACCCAGGTAGGTGCTGTAACTCAAGACCGGGTCGATGACAACCGCTAACCCGGGACTGTAACCGCCCTTCAGCTTAAAGCTAAACGTCTTCTGACAAACGAGAACGTACTCCCCTTCTATTGGTGACCGGTTGTGTCCATCTAATTGGTATACAGACGGCTTAAGCTCAGTGACGGTACCCCAGTCGGTTTCCACGACCAACTCTCCAACTTCATTGACTGACAGTGACTTGACGCCCTCGTATTGAATGCGTATCTGGGAGAAGTCGGCACCGGTGGAAACGATGAAGTCATACTCCATCTGCTTGCCGTTGCCGTAGTACTTCAGGTCGATGCCGGGGTAAATGTCTTCGTAGATAACCGCGCTATGATTGGGGACATCCGTGCGCCATTTGGCCGGGTCATTGCCAAGGAAGTAGTTGCATTTGTAGTCTATGAGGTCTCCGCCGATCACCCGTGGATTAGGATTGGCACCAATGAACTTCGCCTTGATCATCATGGTTTCAATGCTGTCGGGTTCGTGCGCCATGAAGGGGGCAGATGTGGACATCTGCCGCCCACGACCCTGGATTCCTGCTTTCGCAGGAATGACAGAATTGTCGACGGAGTGGCCTTTGTAGGTCGGAACCCCTTTGGTTCCAACATCATAATCGAATATGTCAGGACCGCGAGGGTCCTGACCTACTCCAACTGTTTTCCCGCTTTCGGGGGAATGACCAGGAATCCGCCGGGTGAACTGATAGTAGGCTCCGTCTTTTGTAAACCACATCGTGGCGCCGCCGGCGTTGGCGCGGAAAAGGACTTGATCGTCCCACTGACCCTGGTTTTCAGTAAAGGCCAGGGGCATCGAAGCCAGGCTGGTAGTTACACTTAACGGGGCAGATGTGGACATCTGCCTCCCACCAAACTCACCTCTGGTGAGCTGCCCACCAATTACTGTGGCCTCGGTCGTTGGGCTGTCAGCGACTACCTCTGAACCCAGAGACAGAACTGCGATGGCAAAAAGAGTTATGATAATAGTGGTGTTTTTCATGGCTTTCCTCCGTTGTGTCAGCCAGGCGTGTAAACTGCGTTTGATTTCCTACATTGCAAGTATAACAAATTCGGAGTGAAAGGTCAACGGGGGAATCCTGCCTTTTTTGCTGTTTTATGGATGTGCACGGATTTGGTGTCGTGTGACCGTTTGGAAAATTTAGCTGAGAAAGGCGCAGATATGAACTAACCTTTGGCGAGCTGCCCACGAGAAAGTAACGTAGGTCGAAATCCATGCGGTTTCGACAATGTCAAAAGCACCCTTCGACAAACTCAGGACAGGCAGGGCTTTTTGACCTACTTCTTCTATTAAGGTGTATTTTGGTGACAGGGGTCTACACCGTTAGAAAAAAAGCTGGGAGACTGGGATTCGAACCCAGATTCTACGGTCCAGAGCCGTATGCCCTACCCTTGGACTATCTCCCAGTACATTAACATAAATCGGTGGTCACCGTAAGAGACTTAAATCGAGCCTCTCAGAACCACCGCAGTAAATATACAACTCCTTTCTTTCCTGTCAAGAAGCTGGTGAAAGAGACTCGGATCGTCTTACACATGAATCCTATGGATGACAAAAGCTTTCCCTCTGATACTAAAAATTGCCTTCTGGGAGACAATTCTATTTCTCAATCCTCGCGTATGGCCTCTTCGAATCTCAGCACGTAAGACGTCGTATTCAGTGCCGGAGCACGTCAACAGTATAGACTCTGAAAGTGGTATCACCGAGACAATATCTCCACGGCAATCGACAAATCTCTCTGACTTATCTGAGACAAAAATGATCTCATACCTGGCAGTAATAAACCGTACTCTTGGGGATGAACCGGTGTTCGTGAGTTTGTCAATCAGGTTGACAAGCATCACATTACCCAAAAAATGATCCGGCTGGCCAAATGTCGGATCAATGATCTCAATGCTTTTGGCTTTCTCACTCAGACAGTACTCTAATGCCAGTTGAAGGTCGGTTTTATCCTTTCTGGCAGGGAATGTCAATACCTTGGTGCGGCGGGACAAATCTTTTGGCCTCCATGGCAGGGAATCGAGGTCTCCAATGAGAAGGTCAGGGATGATGTGCGTTTTGAGAAAGAACCTTAGGCCGCCATCAACGGCAATCTTAATCTTGGACCGGCACAGCTTACGGTAGAAGTTGAGGTACTCAGTTCTATAAGAACCATGGGTAAATATAATGAGATTTTTCACTCTGCTCACTGCCTCGAGTCAATGCCAACGCCGCTCGCCTATACCCCTCTGTTATCCATGATGATCATAATTTGAAGGATGCTAATACCTCTTAACCTTTTGGGTCAATGCCTGCCTGTCCACGCTGTTAAAAAAGGCGGTCCCCATAACGAGTATATCAGCTCCAGCGGCCACTATGCTCTTGCCGTTTTTGCTGTCGACACCGCCATCGACCTGAATCTGGGTATGAAGGCTGTGAGCCTCTATGAACTTGCGGGCAGTAGCTATCTTGGGTAATGTGGATTCGATAAACTCTTGCCCCCCAAAACCTGGAAAGACGGACATGATCAGTAAAAAGTCAAAATGCTCCAGATACGGCAAAGCCCTTTCAATAGGAGTATCGGGATTGATGGAAATACCGGCCTTGATACCCATGGCCTTAATCTGCCTGGCGAAATTGACCGGATCAGGATGAACCTCAATGTGGAAGGTAATATTATCCGCACCCGCCTTGCGGAAAGCTTCGAAATACTTCTCCGGATCAGACAACATAAGGTGGACATCAAGAAAACAGTTGGTCAGTTTATCAATTGTTCTGACAATGTCGGACCCAAAGGAGATGTTCGGCACGAAGTGGCCATCCATGATGTCGAGGTGGAACATATCTGCTCCGGCGCGTTCCGCGTTGGCGATTTCTTCAGCCAAACGTGAGAAGTCAGCTCCTAATACTGAGGGCGCAATCCTGGCCATGAGGTCAATCTCTTAACGCTATGCAAAGACAATTTATAAACGTTCCACAGTTGGCATACCATAAATGCAAAACTACTCTTTTAGAAAGCGGAAGGCAATCAAAAGCTTAGCTCTTTTAGGCCGTCAGTTGCCCACTCTGTGGCGAACTTATTGTGTACTGCCCGGATTTTTCACCCAGACGAGATTCCCAGATTGAAGGAGTTATAGTGGTTGCGGCTGGGTGGAGCCAATCGCCAGAAAGAAAAGTACTGGGGGGCGGATTCGAACCGCCGACCTCCTGATCCACAGTCAGGCGCTCTAACCACCTGAGCTACCCCAGCTTACTGACGACAAGGTATCCCTTTTCCCACTTAAGTCAAGAGTTTTAAGGCGGCAGTCTGCCAGGGAACCATATCGGAGCACTGTCCTCTTGTGGCAATATGGAGGCATCTCATGGAGTGAACTTTAAATTGAAATTAGAGCTTCGTTGAGTTAATCGAACAGGGTATTATACCGAAGAGGAGATTCACGAGTCGGGGTCGCCTGCCATTAGTAGTAAACAGTAATGAAGTATTAGTACTCAAAGGCCGGTAAGAAGATAAAAAATACCTGCAATAATGAGAACTACCGCAATCACCGGAAACGCCAAGCCCAGCAGACCACCAAAGATACCCACCAGCGCTCCCAATAATCCGGCCACAACACTTACCACCGCGCCGAAAACGGCTCCGACCAGTCCTACCAAAACTGCCACAAGACCGATACATAACCCAAAGCCCCCGCATCCCAAAAAACCCAGCAAGATAAAGATCAAAAAGATGGCTCCCAGCGCCTTTAGCATCTCATTTCTCCCAAAAGGCAACGAATGTTATCATTCGGGTGCAATCTACCTCTACAAAATATACGAACTTACCGTTATAATGTTTCACTCTTAGCTCATATTTTATATATACTATTTCCGCTTTAAGATATTCACGTTATTGAGCTTTTCTCGTTGTTTCACTGATCGGTCGGGTTTTGTCAGCTAAAGGCCGTTGTGACCCGATAGTAAATTTAATCTTTTGGAACGCGCACACTGGAAAAATGACTTGCAGGGTCACACTTTCGACTTCGTCGTAAGCAAGACCCTGCAAAACATTAAGTCCTTAGGTTGACTGGAAGGATATCAGAGCCGTTTGAGAATTGACTTGCGAATCGGCTATTAAAACTTTATCTTGTTATCGTCATGGGAACAAACGGAAGCTAAGTTTCCGTGAGGTATTGTAGTTCTTAGACAATTGCCCCCGTAGCTCATCCGGATAGAGCATCTGCCTTCTAAGCAGAGGGTAGCAGGTTCGAGTCCTGCCGGGGGTACTTGATTGTTTAGGGGTATGGTCGACAGAACTTGCCTTTGGCGGTGTTCTACCCTACCCTGCTTCTCAATCCCCGGTTGATTTGATACCGTCGTGGCAACACCAAATCAGCTATATGGGAGTGTTGAAAAAGTCCCATTCTCGTCATTGCGAGCGACTGTGTGGCAATCTCGGATATTGAATGACAACGAGATAGCCACGTCGCTTTGCTCCTCGCTATGACGTTTGTTATGTTTTTCAACAAGTCCATATCATCGCAACTTGCGCATTCTTTAAGCAAGACTGTAGTAGTGTGTCAAGCTCAGCCCCAATTTTCTTCTCGTTACATAAGTATAACCAGCTTACCGATCTTGGCGTGTCCATTCTCGTCCTCCACAATCCAGTAATACAAGCCTGAAACCACTAACTGCACATTCCGGGTAACAAGGTCCCACTCCTGATAGGATGAGTTTGGATCAGAAGGGTCAAAGTTATGTTTGATTTCACGAACCAGGTCACCGTCGAGGGTGAATATCTTGATAGTGCACTTCGAAGGCAGGTTGGCGAACGTGATTTTGCGCACGCGGTCCCGCGACCGATCTTCCTGACCTCTACCTTCAAACCCCAGGACGCGATAGCCCGCATCATTGCGATACGGATTAGGATAGACATAAACGTTCTTAACCTCATCGGGGGCTTGGTCCCATTCGTTGTTCGGGTAGGCTGATTTGGCAGTGATTGTTTTGGACGATTCCAGTGGTTCCAGCCCGGTCTGTGGCGAACCGAAATCAAAGGCGGTTACCGCAACGTAGTAAGGCACTGCGGGGAGCAGGTTATCGATATAGCATTCGTACTCATAATACTTGAGGTATCCGTCCTCAGTCAACTGCCCCGGATCGACATTCTGCAAGGAAGTCGGCCGGGGTTCATCGGGATAAATTTTCTTGATCGGGGTCGTTACACCAAACTCAGACTGGTTGTAGTCGTGAGTTTCAAAGTAAAAGATGGAATCGGGGAACTGAAGAAGTATATACGGTTGGACCCGCGTGAACCGGAGAGGATCGAAGCTACTATCAGCGCAGGGGTCCGGTCCTCCACCGTACAGGCAGCGGAGTTCCTCGAGCGTAAAAGGATCATCCATTCGTACGAAACGGGGGTTCCGACCTCTCAAAGAAGTGTAGATGTACTTATCATAGTTTTCACGGTCGTATTGCGCTACGATAGAAAAGCTGGTTTCGCGATCGTCCCGAGCGATATAAATACGGTAGCCTTCAAAATCGACCTTGTTGGAGAAGACATCTCGGGTGGTTTCCGAACGTAGGCCGTTAAAGCGGACACGCAGACCGTTGGGGGTGGGATACAACCAGATCTCAGGCGCCGGTGGTGGCGCCGAGGCCTTCCAATCGGGGATACCATCTCCTTCATAGTAGGTTGTTTCGGCCACTGCTGCAACCCATTGCCCGTCTATGAAGTCTGAGTCAAGCACGCAAACGCGAAACTTCCCTTTGTATCCGTCATTGTTGGTATCAATACCGGGGATATCATACACTCTCCCGGCTGTGAGAGCGTTGCTCACCAGGCTCGTGAAATCCACTCCTTCGTAATAAGCTTCCGGAAAGTAGTTCTGCCTCAGGTTGTGACTGTAGTTCCACGATATGTTATGAAACCCGTCTCCGGCAACAAATACCACCGGGATACCTAGCGAGGCGCCAGGGACCATGTCGAATGGGCCGACTGAAAGTAGGTACTGAACATCAGAGCCTCTGGAAGCGAGATATGAGACCCTCTGATTCGGGTAGAGCCAAGTCGGGTTGGAAGGTCCGATTTCACATGTATACACCTGATCGTAGTCCACCTCACCGTTGCTGAGCAGGGCGTATTTATTTCTATCACCATACGGGGTGCCCAGTCCGTTGCCCATGTATCGGTAATTCTTTATCTGCTGGGGACCGAAATCATAGGTCGAGTTGTAATTGTAAATCCACCAGTTGAATGACATTTCCTGCTTATAAAGAGATGAGTTAAGGAAACGAATACCAGTGACATCGGGCACCTGAAATCCCCCTACCTGCCAGTCGCCATCGTTGTCGGCCGTCCAAGCGATAGCGACAGTGTCAAGAAAATCGCAGGTTTCAAACTGGGTCGGGGCAGCGAATAAAAAGCCCGAAAGGTCATCCCTCCCGCCGGTTATTCCTTTACGGCCATATGGATCTGGTGAGATATTCACGTTGCGTTGTCCGAAATGGACATCGGCGTCCCAGTAAAGGCCGACATAGACATCTTGGAGCGCGCGGGGGCCAATGTTTTTAATGTCATAGTTAATTATGACAAAATCATCTGTATGGCCGTATGACCAGGCGAATGATTGCTGGGTTACCTCTATATGCAGTGGCTTATGCGAGCGGTTATCGATTGGGTCAAACGACTGGTTGGGGACGCCGCGGGTGAAGGTATCAACATAGACCGCCACATAGTCCTGCTCTGAAATAGCGTCAGTGTATTCCGGCGAATCGGGATTCAGAATGGATCGACGGGTCATGTCGGCCACGGGGTGCATCTCACGACTTTGATTATTGAAGTCAGCCCCGGTCGATACCAGCGTATCTTTGCCGACCACGGCACCTACCCATAGCCCGCCTTTATAAAAATAGGTTGTGTTGGAACCCTTCGGATATTCACCAAGCGGTACCAGGATACCGGTAAAACAGTCGACCCTCAGTCCTCTGCCTTCACCAATTCCGATCATGCCGAAATTGGTGATGCCAAAAACCAAGCGCCCAACGTCGTGAGTTCCCATACAATAGGTTGCCGGGGTGGCAGTAAGAGGCGCAGCTCTCTCTTTGGGGTTTGAAGACCGCTGGGCAGACACTTGTACAGTCATGGTGAATATAACAGCATGCGTTATCAGAAAGGATTTAACGATTCTTGAAACAGTAACCATAATATCGAAACCATCCTTGCAGTTACGGACATGTCCGTTTTCACTAATTCGTATAAGATAGACTGTATCTCGTAGCGACACAAGAGCAATAGCGGTAGGTTTCGCTTAATAGCTATTTGCCACTTTATGGCGCCGGGATTAAATTGTTCGCGAAGACGAGTATCACGTCCGCGATTCATAGGCACAACGGTCCGCTCCTTTATAAGAACATGGGAACTTAACTTCGGGGCGCCAGATATATGTAACAACACTTCACCAACAAGGCAATTGTCAAGTGAGAGGTGCCATGCTATATTTGCTCCAGATAAATTCTGGAGGAAAAAATGAAACAGACTATCAGAACTAACAAGGCCCCACAAGCCATTGGCCCTTATTCACAAGCAGTAAAGACGCCGTGCCAGAGCCTGCTTTTCTGTTCCGGTCAGATCCCGCTTGATCCCAAGACTATGGAAGTTGTCGGGACAACAGCGCGTGAGCAGACCAAACAAGTAATGGACAACCTCGGTGCGGTTCTCAAAGAGGCCGGAGCGAACTTTTCCAGCGTGGCCAAGACTACTATTTACTTAGCCGACATGAACGACTTCGCAGCGGTTAATGAAATGTATGCGACGTATTTTGATACTGACCCGCCAGCTCGGGCTACCATACAAGTTGCCAGGCTGCCAAAAGATGTCAGGGTAGAGATCGAAGCAATCGCAGTAGTTTAATACCGTTTATTAGTTGTCCTTATACGAATTGTCTTCTTCATATAGAGGGTTGTATACTGTTGTCCCTCCCTTCGACTCCGTTCAGGATGACGACCTTCGTTGCCTTGAGCAACTTGCTTTTGGGACAACCTCGAGTCACCTGACGTCACCCAGACACCACATTTGTGGAATCTGCACCTCTGTGCGTAAGGGACTGCATTACAAGCGAGCATATTCTATCCATACCAAATACTCATTGAAGGAAAGCAGCTTAGTCGGAGGCCTAAACGCCGAAAAAGGGCTTGACAAAACGGCTGAGATGCCTTTCTTGAGCCTTCAAAATTTGTGAAATCGGTCACATAGTCTGACTGCGTAAGGATAATAGGCAAAAGGAGATGTCAGAGTATTTATCTGTTTTGGTTTTCATCATTCTCGGCATCGCCATGGTACTGGTCACCTTTTTCCTTGCCCGCCTGATTCGACCGCACCACCCCTATCCTAAGAAAACAGTAAACTACGAATGTGCTGAATTACCGATCGGCACCTCCTGGATTCAGTTCAATAATCGCTTTTATATCTTTGCTCTCATATTCGTAATTTTCGACGTCGAAGTGGTCTTTCTGATTCCCTGGGCGGTGGCATTCGGCAGGTTGGGGCTATTTGCGCTGGTTGAAATGGCAATTTTTATTCTCATTCTCTTTTTTGGCCTCTTTTATGCTTGGCGGAAAGGGGTGCTTAAGTGGGTCTGATCAAGAAGCTCCCTTACTATTCAGAGAAAATTCCGGGCGGTGCTATTGTAACCACCGTTCTGGAGACCGTGTTGCATCAGGCACAGGCCAAGTCATTGTGGTATTTGCTGTTTGGCACTGCCTGCTGTGCGATCGAGCTTATGTGCACCGGTGCCTCCCGGTTTGATTTCGACCGTTTAGGAATGTTTTACCGCGCCACACCGCGTCAGGCGGACCTGATTATTGTCGCGGGAACGATTACCAAGAAAATGGGGCCTCGGCTGCGGCGGCTGTATGACCAAATGGCTGAGCCGCGATATGTCATTGCGATGGGCGGCTGTACTATCAGCGGCGGGCCGTTTTACTATGACAGCTACGCGGTGGAAAAGGGCATCGATCATATCATTCCCGTTGATATCTATATCCCTGGCTGTCCGCCGCGACCGGAGTCGCTGCTGGAAGGGTGTATCCATCTACAGGAAAAAATAAAAAAGCAGAAACTCTCCGATTGGCAAGAAAAGTAGCATGACCAAGGACGAGTTAAAGGAATATGTAAGCACTCACTTTGACGGCAAGCTAACCCCGCTCGATACCGGTCGCTACGATCCGATGTTCCAGGTGAAGGTAGAAGACCTGCTGGAAGTAGCCCGGGCTCTAAAAGCCGATAAAAATCTCCAGTTCGATTTTCTGTGCAACCTGGCAGGTGTCGACACCAAAGAGCACTTTGAGGCCGTCTATTCCATAGCTTCCATTTCGAAGAATCTCCGCCTCGATTTCAAGCTGATCCTTCCTTATGACAAGGCTGAAGTTGAATCGGTTCAGGAAGTCTGGCCCGGCATCAACTGGTATGAGCGGGAAATGTGGGAGCTGTACGGTATTAATGTGCTCAATCACGACAATCTGAAACGCTTTCTTCTACCCGATGACTGGGACCAGGGGTACCCGATGCGCAAGGATTGGGACGCACCCGACTTCAAGCGGATGCCGGAGTTTTGACAATGGTGGAGTTGCCCACGGAAGAGTTTGTCGTCAATATGGGCCCCCAGCATCCGGCGACTCACGGTGTGGCCCGGCTCATATTGACCTTGGACGGGGAGAAAATTGTTAAGATTGAGCCGGTTATTGGCTACTTGCACCGGGCGATCGAGAAGGTCTGTGAAAATCGTACGTACGCCCAGTGCATTCCAATTATTGACCGGTTCGAATATGTCACGGCCATGTCGTGCAATTATGCGTTTTCGTTGGCGGCGGAAAAACTTGCGGGAATTGAAGTGCCTGAACGAGCGGAATACCTGCGGGTTATCATGCTCGAACTCAACCGTATTGCCTCGCACCTGCTTTTCTACGGTGTCACCGCCATGGATATTGGGGCTGTGACCCCATTTCTGTATGGATTGCGCGAACGCGAGCTGATTGTGGACCTCTTTGAGATGACCTGTGGCCAGCGGTTGACATATAGCTATAATAGGATCGGTGGCGTTTCGAGGGACATCCCAAAGGAGTTTATACCCCAAACCCATGAGGCGATTAAGATAATTGGTGCCAAGCTTTCCGATTATGAAGGGCTTCTCAACGAAAACCCGATCTGGCTGGCGCGTACCAGGGGAATTGGTGTCCTGCCAAAGGAAACAGCCATCGCTTATGGCGTTTCCGGCCCAGTGCTGAGAGCCTCGGGTGTACAGTATGATATCCGCCGCAACGACCCGTACTCCATATATGATCGTTTTGATTTTGATATCCCTGTCCGCTACCACGGTGATTGCTACGACCGGTACCTTTTGCGCCTGGATGAAATTCGCCAGTCGATCAGGATTATCACGCAGGCGCTTGACGGCCTCCCCGGGGGAGAGATCAGAGCCAAGGTCTCACCGAACTTCAAACCGCCCCCCGGAGAAGTCTACAGTCGCATCGAAAACTCACGTGGTGAGATGGGTATCTATTTAGTCTCCGACGGTACCAAGAAACCGCTGCGCGTAAAGGCCCGAGGCAGCTCATACAACCACTTTGAGGTCCTGCCCCAGTTTGGCACCAACTTGCTCGTCGCCGATATCGTCGCCATTTTTGCTACCCTCGACATCATCGTACCGGAGATTGATCGATGACAGGCAAACCTGTTTTATTCATAGAACTATATGGTTTGTTTCATTGGTTATATGAAAAGCTGCAGGCGACTGGCCTGTCGCAGGCTTGGGTCAATATCATAACCTACACTGCCCTGGGGCTGGCGATATTCACACTGCTGGCTCTGGTAGCCCTTTTTCTTGTTTGGTGGGAAAGGAAAATTTCCGCTCACGTTCAGCAGCGATTCGGACCGATGCGTCACGGCTGGCATGGCTGGTATCAGACCGTCATGGACGCTATCAAGCTCCTTCAGAAGGAGGATATTCTCGTTGATACCCGCGACCGGCTGGTCTTTTTCTGGGCGCCGGTAATCTGCTTCGTGGCAGCCTTTTCGGCCTATGTCGTAATGCCGTGGGGTAAAGGTCTGATCGTAGCCGACCTTAACATCGGCATTTTGTATATTATGGCTATCACAACCTTCACGGTTATCTCGCTGTTGATGGCTGGGTGGGGTTCGAACAATAAATATGCCCTCTTAGGGGGGATGCGTTCAGCGGCGCAGATGGTCAGCTATGAAGTGCCGCTGGTGGCCTCAGTACTGGTGGTAGTCATTTTCGTCGGTTCCTTATCGATGGTTGATATTGTCAAGGCGCAGTCTGGGCTTGTGTTCAACTGGTATATCTTCCGCATTCCATTCGGGCCAATTGCTTTCCTTACGTATGTCACCGCTGCTACCGCGGAAGCCAACCGCACCCCATTTGACATCCCGGAAGCCGAACAGGAGTTAGTGGCCGGGTACAACATAGAGTACTCCGGGATGAAGTTCGCTATGTTTTTCTTAGCGGAATTTATCAATCTGTTTACGGTATCGGCTATTGCTGCCACCCTGTTCTTGGGTGGGTGGAACGGCTGGGCGTTTATCCCGTCGTGGCTGTGGTTCTTGGTCAAGACGCTCGGTATGGTATTGCTGTTGATGTTGTTCCGTTGGACGTATCCACGCCTGCGGGTGGATCAATTGATGGAATTTGCCTGGAAATTCTTGGTACCGGTGACGTTCGCCAACCTCATCGTGGCCGGCGTTTTCAGATATCTCGGATGGTACTGGTAGGAAAGATGAGACAACGGCAATGAAGCTGCTTAAGGATATCAAGGCGTTGGTCGAAGGCTTGCAGATAGCCGGCAAGCATCTGGGCCGGCATGCCATCACGATCCAGTACCCGGAAGAAAGATGGACCATGCCGGAACGGTCGCGTGGGATTGTGGTACTGCTGTCTGACAAAGAGACCGGCGAGTTGAACTGCACCGCCTGCCTACTGTGCGAAAAAGCCTGCCCTACCGCTGCTATTCGCATTGATGCTCCCCGTAACCCGGAAACCAAAAAACGGGAACTCAAGTCGTTTACTGTCGATAACGGCCTCTGCTGTTTCTGCGGTTTGTGTGAAGAAGCCTGTAACTTCTCAGCCATCAAGATGGCGACCAAGTACGAATTCTCCGCTGAGCACAAAGAGGAATTGGTCTGGGACATAAAGAAGTTGCAAGAAGTAGGGCGCGATGTGCCCTATGTTGACACTCGCAAGAAGAAAAGTCCGGCTGCTAAGCCCTCGGTTCCCAAGGATACCCCGCCAAAGTCTGAAAAGAAAGAGCATGAGAAGAAAAGTCAACCGGGGGAGGATAAAGGCAAGGCAAACGGGCCAGAAGGGCTGACAACCAGCGACCAGCCTGAGGGTGAGAAAAAGCCAAATGATAAGAAAGGACAATCCTGAGTATGGATCAGCCACAGGTCGGCTTAGTGTTTTGGATACTTTCATTTGTGATGCTGGTGTCCGCTTTCATGGTGGTCAGCCTGAAGAATATCTTTCACTGTGCCCTCTTTTTGATTTTGTGCCTATTCAGCGTGGCGGGGATTTTCATTCTGCTGGGCGCGGAATTCCTGGCTGCAGCGCAGGTGCTCATTTACATAGGGGCAGTGTCCGTTTTGATAATTTTTGCTATCATGCTCACCAGCAACCTGGCTTCTAAGAAAATCACACAAACGAATGAAAACGCGGTGGTATCCTTTTTCGTCTGTTTCATATTTGCTCTTACAACCCTCCTTCTGATCGGCAACACACGTGTCTGGCACTACGCTGCCCAGGGTGCTGTGAAGGATAATACTCTCAATCTGGGCAGGTATCTGATGACCGAATTCATGCTGCCGTTTGAGGTAGTATCGGTGCTGCTGCTGGCCGCAATGATTGGCGCTATCGTTCTGGCTCGAAAGGATAAGTCCTGATGTTTTACTATCTGGCGCTGGCGGCAATTCTATTCTCCATAGGCCTGTTTGGCGTTTTGACCCGTCGTAATGTGATCGGCATTCTAATGTCATTGGAGCTGATGTTTAATGCAGCTAACATCAATTTCGTGACCTTTAACAAGTTCATTGTAACTGATGGTCTGACGGGGCAAATCTTCGCCATTTTCATCATTGTGGTAGCAGCAGCGGAGGCTACAGTCGGTCTGGCGATTGTGCTGTTGATTTATCGGAACTGGCGAGGTATAGACATGGATCATGTTAGAATCATGAAGTGGTAGAGTCGATGCGATGACGAAATACGCATTTCTAATTCCCCTGTGGCCGCTTTTCGCATTTGTGATGATTGTCCTTTTCCTTCGTTGGAAGGAAAAAGTCTCTGCTGGTCTGTCTATTGCTACGATCGTGATTTCTTGGGTCATGTCAGTGGGGGTGTTGATCGAAACTTTCGCCCGTCACGGTGCGCCGTATGAAGCTTACTATACTTTCCTTAGCTTTACCAGCTTCCACCTTGAAATCGGTATTCTGATCGATGCTCTGGCCACGATGATGCTGATGGTGGTGACGACGGTCGGCGCCTGCATTGTGATCTACTCGGTAGGGTACATGCACGGTGACCCGCGCTTCAGCCGCTTCTTCGCATATATGTCGCTGTTTCTTTTTTCCATGCTTGGTCTGGTGGTGGCCAACAACTTCTTTATGATCTTCATCTTCTGGGAACTGGTTGGGCTTACCAGCTACCTCTTGATTGGGTTCTGGTTTGAGAAAAAATCAGCCTCCGACGCTTGCAAAAAAGCGTTCATCACAACCCGTACGGGAGATTTGGGGTTTCTGATCGGCCTCTTCATGATTGGCACCTATATCGGCACCTTCAATTATGGAGGCGTCTTTGACACTGTCGTTTCCGGCGCCATACCGTCAGGTATAGTTACTGCCATAGCCATATTCATATTCTGTGGGGCGGTGGGGAAGTCGGCCCAGTTTCCGCTTCACGTCTGGCTGCCGGATGCGATGGAAGGCCCCACGCCAGTCTCGGCTTTAATCCATGCCGCAACGATGGTGGCCGCCGGCGTCTATCTGGTGGCGCGGTCGATGAACATCTTTGCGGCGTCAGCCGACGCTTCCCTTGTCGTAGCGATCATTGGCGTTATCACTTCGTTTATGGCCGCTTCCATCGGTCTGGTACAGATAGATATCAAGCGTATCTTAGCTTATTCGACTATCAGCCAGCTTGGCTACATGATAATGGCCTTAGGACTGTATGGTTACGACACCGCTCATCACTACCATTCCGCCGGATATGCTGCAGGAACGTTTCACTTAATGACCCATGCCTGTTTCAAGGGCTTATTGTTCCTGGGAGCCGGCTCGGTGATTCATGCGGTGCATACGAATGACATCCGGGAGATGGGTGGACTAACGCGAAAAATGAAGATTACTACTTTGACTTTTATAATAGCCTCACTCTCGATCTCAGGCATCTTCCCCATGTCGGGATTCTGGTCTAAAGATGAAATTATCGCAGCCACCGCTCACCATCCAGTGTTTTTGATTCTTACTCTTGCCATTGCCTTTATGACCGCCTTTTACATGTTCCGACTATGCTTCTTGACTTTCTTTGGTGAACCGCGCGACCAGGACCGCTTCGACCACGCTCATGAATCCCCTGGAATTATGACCTGGCCACTTATGATTTTGGCCTTTCTGTCGGTTTTTGTCGGCTGGGTGGGTATTCCCTGGTTAGATCATGGGTTTCCCTCGTTCGTTTACCACGGAGAACCCCACCATACCGAACCATCATGGCTGCTGATGAGTATCTCCACTATCATCGCTCTGTCGGGAATAGGCCTGGCTTATCTTATGTACTACAAGAAATCAATTTCCGCAGAGAAGGTCGGCGACACCTTTCGACCTATCTACAATCTGTTATTTAACAAGTATTACTTCGATGAGATTTATCAGGAAGTTATTATAAACCCGATTATGTCATTCGCCCGCTACACGTGGACGTTTGACGCCCGGGTCATTGATGGAGCAGTCAACGGCACCGGCTGGTTGACTATTCTCTGGTCGGATATCCATCAGTGGTTTGACACCTGGATTATCGACGGTGCCGTTAACGGCGTAGCTTGGCTGGTAGGGCAATGGTCCAACCTGTTGCGCTTCCTCCAGAATGGTAAAGTGCAGTTCTATGCGCTTTTCATAGCGACGTTTGCAGTCCTGTTGGGTTTGATCAAAGTGGAGATTGCAGCACCTACTTACGATTGGCCGAGAATGACTGTCATATTTCTCGCCGGTCTGCTTCTTTTGAGCCTTGTCTCACGCGCCATTACAGCGCGAGAGCGGACGAGACAGAATGCCAAACAAGAAAACAAATTATGATTGTAAAGGATAAATCTTAGTATGAGTTTCCCTTTCTTGAGTTCAGTAGTATTTGTTCCCCTGCTGGGAATGTTGGTGGTGATGCTGATTCCCAAGCAGAATGTATGGACCATACGGTGGACCTCTCTTGTTTTCAGCCTCTTCGCCATGGTGATGTCGTTCTGGATAACATGGGATTACTTCTTCAATCATTCCGGGTCAGCAGCGATGGCGTATGTGGAAGGCCCTTACCAGTGGATCCCGTCTTTGAATATCCAGTATTACCTTGGCGTGGATGGAATCTCAGTGCCGATGCTGTTTTTGACCGGATTGTTGAGCGCCGTCTCCATACTGGCATCGTTTAACATAAAGATTAGGGTCAAGGAATATTTTGCCTTTTTCCTGCTACTGGAAGCAGGCATGATGGGTGTATTTGTGGCACTAGACTTCTTCCTCTTTTACGTCTTCTGGGAAGTTATGTTGGTGCCAATGTATTTCCTCATCGGCGTCTGGGGTGGGCCGCGCAAGGAATATGCCGCTATCAAGTTCTTCCTTTACACTCTGTTTGGCTCGCTGTTCATGTTGGTCTCGATACTAATTCTGTACTTTACGTCTGAGCCGCATACCTTGGACATAATGGGGCTTATTCAGGTTGGCCCTACTATGCCACACACGCTACAGATGGTCTGCTTCATCTTCTTCTTTATTGCTTTCGCCATTAAAGTTCCAGTCTGGCCGTTCCACACCTGGCTGCCGGATGCCCACGTGGAAGCACCGACAGCCGTTTCAGTGATTCTGGCCGGAGTACTCTTGAAAATGGGAACCTACGCCATGTTGCGCATAAGCTGGCCAATGTTTCCCGAGGCGCTGAGAAGCCTATCGTTCTGGATTGCCGTACTTGGAGTTATCGCCATCATCTACGGCGCTCTGGTATCTATGGCGCAGAAGGACCTGAAGAAGCTGGTAGCCTACTCGTCAGTCTCGCATATGGGCTTTTGTATACTGGCACTGGCGGCTTTTTCGTCTGTTACCGCCCTCGCCGGATGCATGTTCCAGATGGTTTCGCATGGACTCATCACCGGGGCATTGTTCCTTTTGGTGGGCGTACTGTACGACCGAGCTCACACTCGTGAAATAGCTGCTTTTGGCGGGTTAGGCGTTAAGGTCCCTGTCTATACGGGCATCATGGTCCTGTTTTCTATGGCTTCGCTGGGGCTTCCCGGTATGTCAGGTTTTGTGTCTGAATTTATGATATTTGTGGGTTCCTTTGGGGTCTTGAACAAAGTCTTAGTTGGAATTGCCGTGCTGGGTGTGGTGCTTGGCGCAACATACTTGCTTCGCATGATCCAGCGAATATTCCTCGGAGAGTTTGACCTCGCCCGGTGGGGCAAATTGACGGAGATTAATTTCCGCGAAATTGTCGCGGTGGCGCCGCTGGCCGTGCTGACCATCGCCATCGGCGTATTTCCCAAACCGCTTTCGATGTTAATGTCGGCCACACTGGAACACCTTGTAAACTTAATGGCCAGATAAGATGAATTGGCAGCTTCCTGAATATCATATACGGATGATGTTTCCGGAGATCTTCTTGTTTCTCTGGGCGCTGGTAGTGGTAACTTTTGATCTTGCTACCAAACGGAAGACTGGGTCCGCAGTCGGCTACCTCTCGCTGGTGGGGCTGCTGGTGACCGGCTTTATCCTGAGTATCACCGGGTATGGCCGAGGC
>Ga0315551_10000607_pt1 | contig 28520 bp, 24 predicted proteins | sample SalMarSW160290MG_FD_203678 | JGI IMG/M metagenome (GOLD analysis project Ga0315551, IMG submission 203678) | Salt marsh sediment microbial communities from the Plum Island Ecosystem LTER, Massachusetts, United States - Salt Marsh Sediment SW1602-90 ...
AAGAGTTTTAGGATTGCTGTTTAGGGAAAATCGATGTAAAATAATATCAAGATGCCGATTTACGAGTTCTTATGTAAAAAATGTGGGGCTCATTTTGAGGCCCTCGTTTCCGTAGGAAAGGAGAAAGAGGTCTCCTGTGCATCCTGCGGGAGTAAAGATATCCAGAAGCTCTTTTCCTCTTTCGGAATCGGGGGAGGAAGCAGCCGGCTGAGCACCTCTTCGGATACCTGCACCACCTGCTCCACAAAAACTTGCAGCACCTGCAAGTGATTCCCACCCATCATTTATTCTGAAACCTTGACTTTCGCCCTCTGCTAAATAATTATATTTCTAATCAAGATGAGTGAAATCCGGATCGGCGTGGACACGGGCGGGACTTTCACGGATTTTGTCATCTACCGTTCCGGAAAGATCGGGATTAAAAAAATACCCTCTACTCCCAAAAATCCTTCCCTGGCCATTCTGGAAGGCATCGCTGAATTCCTCGAAGAACTCTCCCGCCCTTTCATCATCCATGGGACCACTGTGGCCACAAATTCCCTCCTTGAACGGAAAGGAGGCCGTATCGCACTGCTGACCAGCAAAGGATTCGAGGACGTTCTGTTCATCGGACGACAGACAAGGCAAAATCTCTACAGCTTGAAAGGAGAGCTTCGAACTCCTCTTCTTCCCAGAAACCACTGTTTTGGACTGGAGGAAAGGACATCTGCCTCGGGTAAAGTGGAAAGAGAAATCTCCCTCGAGGAACTGAGTGAGATCCTGGAGAAAATCAAAAACGCGAAGATCGAAGCTGTGGCCGTCTCGCTCATTCATTCCTACGCCAACTCCTCCAATGAAAAAATCATAGGAAAAGCCCTGGAAAAGCAAGGCATGTTGTTCTCTCTCTCCAGCAAAATACTCCCTGAATACCGAGAATACGAAAGGACAGCCACGACAGCTGTTAACGCCTACCTCATGCCTGTAGTAAACCGATACCTGACCGATCTGGAGCAGAAATTACAAAAGGCAGAACTCCGGGTGATGCAGTCCAACGAGGGATATATCTCTCCTGCCAGAGCAAAAACAGAACCCATACGGACAGCCCTCTCAGGCCCTGCAGGGGGAGTCGTGGGCAGTTACCACCTCGCCCGCGAAGCGGGATTTAGAAAAATCATCACCTTTGATATGGGAGGAACTTCCTGTGATGTGTCGCTGGTCGATGGACAGATAAGGAGGACGAGCGAAAACATGATCGGCGATTTTCCCATCCGCCTGCCTATCATCGATATCCATACTGTGGGAGCCGGCGGAGGTTCTATCGCCTATGTGGATAGAGGAGGGTCGCTTCGAGTGGGTCCTGAGAGTGCAGGGGCTGATCCCGGTCCCGCCTGTTACGGTCGAGGTGACTTCCCCACAGTCACCGACGCCAACTTGTTCTTGGGCAGACTCGATCCTGATTGTTTTCTGGGCGGGGAGATGAAAATCTATCCAGAAAAAAGTCACGAGGTCATAAAAGAATTAGCCAGAAAGATCGGAAAACTTCCCCTGGATACAGCCCAGGGCATCATCGAAATCGCCAATACAAACATGGAAAAGGCCATCCGGGTGATATCCATCGAGAGAGGATTCGACCCCAGGGACTTCAGCCTCTTCTCCTTCGGAGGAGCAGGAGGAATGCATGCCGCAGAAATCGCCTCTCACCTGAAAATCGCCAGCATCATCGTCCCTAAAAACGCGGGCGTTCTTTCCGCCCTTGGCCTACTCCTTGCTGACTCGATCAAGGATTTCTCCCGATCCATTCTCAAAACAGGAAAAAAAATATCTCCAGAAAAACTGGAAGGATTCCTGGATGAGCTCAGCAAAAAAGGACTGAGGGAGATGGAAGAAGAGGGATTCCAGAGAAAAAATATCAAAATCTTTCCTTTTGTCGACCTCAGATATCTGGGACAGTCCTATGAAATCACCATACCTTACAGGAAAAGCTATATCTCCGATTTTCACAAGGCTCATCAGAGGCTTTATGCCTACCATCATCCCCAACAAGCGGTGGAAATCGTCAATCTCAGGGTCAAGGCGGTGGGATCAAGAAAAAAAATCAAGCTTGAAAGACAACCTGAGGGAGATGGCAAGGTGCAAAGAACTGTTATGAAGAAACAAAAAATCTGTTTTCAAGGAAAGGAATATTCAGTTCCTGTCCTCAGCCGGGGACTGCTTCTCCCAGATGATAAAATCAAGGGGCCGGCGCTTGTTGTGGATCGCGAATCCACAACCTTTCTTCCTCCCTCTTTTGCTCTGGAGGTAGACGGCTTTCTCAATCTCATCATTCAAGAAGGACAATAAGAAAATGACCGGATTCGACCCCATCGAGCTGGAGCTTTTCAAGAATATGTTTGTTTCGATCTCTGAGGAAATGGGTGCTGTGTTAGGAAGAACCTCCCTCTCCCCGAACATCAAAGAAAGAAAGGACTTCTCCTGTGCCCTTTTCAACAGAAAAGGTGAAACTTTTGCCCAGGGGTCTCACATCCCTGTCCATCTGGGAGCCATGCCCCTCTCTGTTCAAACCGCCATGAAGACAGCAAACTTCGAAAATGGGGATTTGTTGATTCTCAACGACCCCTACCGAGGAGGAACTCATCTTCCCGATATCACCTGTATCTCGCCTTTCTTTTGGGAGAAGAAATTGGCCTTTTTTGTGGCCAACCGTGCTCATCACTCCGATGTAGGAGGAATGACCCCAGGCTCTATGCCTCTGGCCACAGAAATTTTCCAGGAAGGGCTGATCATACCACCCATCAAGATCATTGAAAAAGGCAGGTTGAAAGAGGACATCCTCAACCTTATCCTGGCCAATGTCAGAACCGCAGAAGAAAGAAGAGGCGATCTTATGGCCCAAATCGCGGCCAACAGCAAGGGAGTCCAGAGGCTCAAAGAAGTGGTCAAAAAATATGGCCTTCGAAAAGTCACCCGCTACACTCACCTCATCCAAAACTATACAGAAAAAATTTTAAGAGAAGCCATAAGGGATATTCCTGATGGAGTCTATCCCTTCACTGATTTCCTGGATGATGACGGTATCAGCCGAAATCCGATTAAAATCGAGGTGGAATTAACCATTGAAGATGATAAAGCCATCATCGATTTCAGCTCTTCATCTCCCCAGGTAGAGGGCGGAGTGAACGCCAATTTTGCCGTTACATATTCGGCTGTCCTCTATGTATTCCGCTCCCTCATCGAGGAAGACATACCATTCAACACAGGCCTGATGAGGCCTTTGAGGATCAAGGCCCCTCGGGGTTCCATCGTCAATGCCCAGTTTCCAGCAGCCACTGCAGGAGGGAACGTGGAAACATCCCAGAGGATCGTGGACGTGCTTCTGGGGGCCCTTTCCCGAGCTATTCCAGAGAAGATACCCGCCGCAAGCTCTGGCACCATGAACAATGTGGCCTTTGGCGGATATGATCCCAAAAGGAAGAGGAGTTTTGCCTATTATGAAACCATCGGTGGAGGAATGGGAGCCAGCTCCGCGCTTCCCGGTCTTAGCGGAGTGCATACCCACATGACAAACTCCCTCAACACTCCATTGGAAGCTCTTGAAAATTATCTTCCCCTCCGGATTAAAAGATATTGTCTCCGCCGAGGATCAGGAGGAAAAGGCAAAAACAAAGGAGGTGAAGGCATCATCCGGGAATATGAGTTCTCTGTGCCTACTCAGGTTTCTATCATATCCGAGAGACGCAGGTTTACTCCCTACGGTCTCCAGGGAGGTAAAAGCGGCAGGAAAGGAAGAAACGTCCTTTTCTCCAAGGGCAAGAGAAGAGATTTAGGCTCCAAGGTGAACATTCAGGTCCAGCCTGGTGATGTGCTCCGTATAGAGACTCCAGGAGGAGGCGGCTTTGGCTCGTAGAAGATCCTCCTTTGGCCCAGGTTTTCTGGTGACAGCTGCCTTTATCGGGCCCGGGACAGTCACCACCTGTTCCATGGCTGGTGCGAAATTCGGTTATTCTTTGATCTATGCCCTGGTCTTTGCCACCATAACCACGATCATCCTCCAAGAGATGACCGGCAGGCTCAGCCTGGCCTCCCAGCACGATCTGGCTCAAGCTCTCCGGGAATTCCCGCAGAAGTCCCTGACCCGGACTTTCTTCATCCTTCTCACCCTTTCTTCCATCACTTTTGGCTGTGCGGCATATGAAGCCGGAAATATCATCGGCGGCTCCCTGGGACTGGAAATGGTCTCCTCCATTCCCCGGAAATACTGGGTGGCGCTTATCTCAGTAATTGCTATCTTCATTCTCAGCCGGAAAAAATATAAACTGGTAGAAAAGTTTCTGATTCTTCTTGTCTTCCTGATGAGTCTCTCCTTTCTGACCACGCTGGTCATCGTCAAGCCTGATATCGCCTCTGCCCTCAAGGGCTTTGTCCCTTCTTTCCCCTCAAACTCCCTTTATCTGGTTCTGGCTTTGGTGGGAACCACCGTTGTTCCCTATAACCTTTTTCTTCATTCATCGGCTGTCAAACAAAAATGGTCTCAGGCCTCTCACCTCAGTGAAGTCAAAAAGGACCTCTTGCTCTCCATCTGCTTGGGAGGATTGATATCAGTCTCGATCGTGGTCACTTCAGCCGTGGCCTTTTATGGGAGCGGGACTTCTCTGGAAAGAGGAGCTCAACTGGCTGAGCAGCTTAAACCCCTCTTCGGTCCTTTCGCCAATTTTCTTTTTGGTATGGGATTCTTTGCTGCAGGAATGAGTTCTGCCCTGACCGCACCCTATGCAGCGGCTTTTGCCTCTGCGGGTGTTATGGGATGGAAAGGCGGACACGAGGCAAGAGGGTTTAAAGGAGTATGGCTGGGAGTGATACTGGTTGGTTTTGTGGTATCTCTTTTTAAATTCAGCCCTTTAGCAGTGATTGTCTTTGCTCAGGTGGCAAACGGGCTTATCCTCCCCGTTGCCACCATTTTTCTCCTGGTCATCCTGAATAACCGGCAGAAGATGGGCCATCTGGCCAACAACTGGAAGCAGAACATTTTGGGAGGATTGATCATCCTGATTGTTTCTATTTTAGGAATCTGGAATATCCTCAAACTGTTTTTAAGGTAAATAAAGGGAGCCAGTCTTCCTTTTCAGGCTTCTGCCAGGGAGTATTCCACTGCAGCCTTGGCATGAATGGTGGTTGTATCGAACAAGGGGATGTCATAACCCTCCTGTTTGACGATGAGAGGAATTTCTGTACATCCCAAAACAATGCCTTCTGCTCCTTTAGCCACTAGGCTGTCTATGATCTCTTTAAACTTATCCTTGGAGAGCTTTTTAATCTCCCCCAGACATAATTCACTGTAGAGGATGTGGTGAATGGCGTTTCTCTCCTCTTCGTCCGGGATGATAACCTCTATCCCATGTTTTTTGCTCAATCTTCCCCTGTAAAATCCCTCTTCCATAGTGAATTTTGTCCCCAGAAGGCCCACCTTCTTCAGGTTTTTTGCTTGGATCTCGTGGGCAAGGGCATCGACAATGTGCAACAGGGGAATCCGGATGCTTTCCTGAACTTCCTCAGCCATTTTATGCATGGTGTTCGTGCATATAAGAAGGAAATCGGCCCCTGCCCTTTCTACTCTCTGGGCAGCGTCAATCATGACCCTGGTGGCTTCATCCCATTTTCCCTCATGCTGCAGTTTTTCCACTTCTGCGAAGTCTACTGAATACAGAATACACTTGGCCGAATGGAAGCCGCCCAGCCTCGCCTTAGCCGTTTCATTGAGGATTCTATAATATTCCAAGGTGGATTCCCAGCTCATTCCTCCGATGAGACCTATAGTCTTCATTGTCATCCTCCATTCATTCATGACGGCAAGTTCCTCTCTAAAATAGCAGATGTGATAAAAAATATCTATAAATGGAGGTAACACATTTGATTTTTTGTTTGCAAAAAAAAGGAACCATCCCCTATAATCAAGAGAATGGAGAGCATTGTCAGAGATGAGGCCTTGGCAGCGGAAAAAAGAATCAGGTCCTATATCAGAGAAACTCCTGTTGAACCATCCCCTTTTCTCAGCCGGTTGGGAAATGCCCAGGTGTTCCTGAAACTGGAAAATTTCCAGATAACAGGCTCATTCAAATTGCGGGGAGCGATAAATAAGCTGCTTTCCCTCTCCGAGAAAGAGAGAGGAAGAGGTATGGTAACCGCCTCCTCGGGAAACCATGGGACTGCCTTCGCCCACAGCCTTAAGACCTTGGGCTGCAGAGGAACCATATACTTACCCCGATACGCCTCTGAAGCAAAAATCCAGGCTCTCTGCTATTATGATGTGGAGTTAAAGCTCTATGGAGACGATTGCCTGGAAACTGAGCAATGTGCCCGCTGCGCAGCAGAAAAAAGCAATCAGACATTCATCCCTCCATACAATGATTGGAAGATCATCGGCGGCCAGGCTACTGTGGCTGCAGAATTGGCCAGGCAAATCGAAAAGATAGACACTGTTCTTGTTCCTGTTGGAGGTGGAGGGCTCATCTCGGGAATCGCAGGCTATCTCAAATCCTTTGACCATAATATCGAGATCATCGGCTGCCAGCCTGAAAACTCTGCAGTGATGTATGAGTCCATCAAGGCTGGAAAGATCGTTCAAATAGAATCAAAACCCACTCTCTCTGACGGAACAGCAGGTGGAATCGAAGAGGGCTCTATAACTTTTGATATCTGCAAGGAAGGCGTGGACGATTTCATCCTGGTTACGGAGAAGGAAATCAAGCAGGGGCTGAAGTTGATCATGGAGCAACATTCCATGCTCATCGAGGGTTCTGCTGCCCTGTCAGTGGCTTCTTTTATCAAGGTCAAGGAGAGGTTCAAAAACAAAAATGTAGTGCTTATCCTGAGTGGAGCCAGAATCAGCCTTGATAAATTGAGGGAAATCTTGAGCGAAAAGGAATAGAATGGCTCAATCGACGGTAAGAGTCTTGCTGATGTTACGGGGCTGGTCTGGGTTGATCCCTTTTTCTTGGCTCACGTAATAGGCAATTAACTGGCTCATGATCACGGCCAGAAGGGGGGAAAGATAATAATTGCTGGAAGGAAGGGGAATGAGGACGTCAGAGTTAAGGGTAAGGGAATCATCGGAAGGAGCCAGGGTACAGATCTTCCCTCTTCGGCAGCTCACCTCATTGATATGGGAAAGAGTCATGTAGGAATCCTCGAGAGTGGACATGAACAGCACCCAGTCTCCCTTCTTGATTACGGCCAATGGCCCATGCTTGAACTCAGAGGAATACATCCCTTCGCAGGGAATGTATGTGATCTCCTTCATCTTCAAAGCCGCTTCCAGGCAAGCCCCATAACTGACCCCGTAACCCAGATAATAGAGGTATTCCTTCTTGGCTAAAAGGGAGGCGACTTTGCGGCATGTGTCGACGCTTGAGAAGAGAATCTTCTTGATCAGGGAGGGCAAGTTAGGGAGCTCTTTTTCTAATGCAGAATCTCTGTTTCCGTTGTATTCTCCTAATTTTAGCGCCAGATAGAGAAAAATAATCACCTGATTGGTAAAGGTCTTGGTGGCTGGCACGCTGATTTCTATGTTGGAGAGAAGAGGCAGAAAATGTTTGACTCCAAGCTGAAGAGAAGAGCCTAGGACATTGACCACAGCCAGTATCTTACTCGCCTTCCGCTCCTGCAGATAACTCAAAACACCGATTACATCCTTCGTTTCCCCGCTCTGGGAAACAAGAATGTAGGCACCCGTAGAAAAATCCGCATTTCCTAAGAATTCCCTGAAGGAACCGGCAACCACTGGAACTGCCTCCACCCCTGCAATTTTGTTCATATAATACGAACCGAGGACACAAGCATTGTAGGATGAACCAGAGCCGATCAGGTAGATTCTTTTCTCGTTTCGGATCTCCTTGTAGAATTCATCAACTTGTGAGGATCCTTCCAGGAAATCGAGCAAAGCTTGGGCTTTGTCCGGTTGTTCATAAATTTCCTTGAGCATGAAGTGGGGAAACTCTCCCTTCTTCGCCTTTTCCACATCCAGCAGGCAACGGCTCGGCCTTCTTTCCACTTTCTTCCCAGACTCCAATTTTTTTATTTGATAGGTATTCCAACTGTATTCCACGTACTCGCCGTCATAGACAGGGACAATCATATCTGTAAAGGGGATGATGGAGGGCAAATCCGAAGAACAACAGATAAAATCCTTTCCCACACCTAAATAGAGGGAAGAATATTTTTTGACACAGAACATCCTGTCCGATTCTTTCGCCGCAATCACATAGGCATAGTCTCCTTTGAGAATGGTCCCGGCTTTCTGAATGGCAATACCCAAATCCTTCTTTTCTTTGAATCCTTCCTCGACCACATGGACGACTACCTCACCATCGTTTTCTCCCTGAAAAACATGCCCTTTTTTCTCAAACTCTTTGATAAGTTCCTTGGTGTTGATGATGTTTCCGTTGTGAGCGCCCACCATGTTTTTAGAACAATCATAATGAGGTTGGGAGTTATTCCTGGAGGGAGGCCCGAATGTGGCCCAGCGAAGTTGAACGATCCCTCTTGATCCCTTGAGTCTTTCAAAATGCAAACGGCTGTTGACTTCTTCGATCTCCCCTACATCCTTTTTTAACTGTATCGATCCGTCGCCGAAAGCAGCCATCCCCACAGAGTCGTAACCTCTGTAAGTCAGCTTTCTTCCCGCCTGAAGAAGTATCTTTCCCAGGTCTTCTCTGTAATCTTTAAAGACGATACCGAAAATTCCGCACATTTCCGCAGAGACTTATCCTTTCTGGTAGAATCGGCTGATGGATGAGACGATGAAATCCTGGTGCTGAGTAGTCAATTCAGGATAGATAGGCACAGCCAAAACCTCTTTGCATGCTTTCTCAGCCTCAGGAAAATCCCCCTCTTTGTAACCAAGATAGGCAAAGCATTTCTGCAGATGAAGGGGAAGAGGATAATAGATAGCCGTCGGGATGCCCTTCTCTTTTAGGAATTTTTGCAGGTCATCCCTCTTCTTAGCTCTGATAACATACTGATGATAGGTATGATAATTTTTCAATCCCTTATTTTTGTACAATGCCTTTGGAGGAAAGATCCATCCCTTCTCCACCAATCCCGACTCTTCAAACCTCTTATCATAATAGGAAGCTTTCTCTTTTCTGCCCTCCAGCCAGCCATCCAGATGTCTGAGCTTGATTCTGAGGATACCTGCCTGGAGTGCATCGAGTCGGAAATTGCCGCCCACTGTCTCATAATAATATTTATCCCTGGATCCATGCACACGTAGCATCTTCAAATTCTTGGCCAGCTTTTCTTCATCGGTGAGGATCATCCCTCCATCACCGAAACAGCTTAAATTTTTTGAGGGAAAGAAAGAAAGTATGTTTAAATCACCTATTGTGCATGCCCTCTTTATTCCCTCAGGTGTGGGATATTCAGAGCCGATGGCTTGAGCGGCATCCTCTATCACAAACAGATTATATTTCTCTGCCAGCTCCATGAGAGGCCCCATCTCAGCACACTGCCCAAACAGATGAACAGGAATCAGGCCCTTGACCTTGGAATCTCCCTGACGCACGATTCTCTCCTCCAGAACCTCAGCAAGCTTTTGGGGGCTGATGTTAAAGCTTTCTCTGTCGATGTCACAAAAAACAGGCCTCGCTCCGAGCCTGGTAATTGTGCCTGCGGTGGAAAAAAAAGTAAAAGGAGTGGTTATCACCTTCTGTCCATCACTCACTCCCAGTGCCATCAAGGAGGCAAGCAAGGCATCAGAACCAGAAGATACACCCACTGCATACTTTGTTCCACAATAGCTGGAGACCTCCTTCTCCAGGAGCTCCACTTCAGAGCCGAGGATGAAACTCTGGCTGGAGATTATTTCCATGACCTTCCTGTCGATTTCTTCTTTAATGCTTTTGTACTGTGCCTTCAAATCTAAAAAGGGTATATTCACGGTTTTGTCCTTTCCTTGTTAGTACCCGCGCTTCCTTCAATGGCCTATAATACCACATAATTGACCAGATTTGCGAGAAAAAGCAGGAATCGACAGCATCTCCGTTTCCGTGATGAAGTAACAGTCAGGTAAGCTGAATCGTCAGCCCGCTAATTTTCCCCAGCGAGGATGGATAGGAACCGACGCTTTTCATTAGCCATCACGAAAGGGTGATGATCTTGCTATTTAAGCACTTTTTTTAGCTTTCTCTTCTCGATCAGGAGCTGTCCCTGATAAGAGACATAATTGAGAAGGATCAACACCCTTTCCTTCTCCGGAAGCTCCCTTTTGAATATTCCTTTGAGCCCTTTAAGCGGGCCTTCCATCACTTCAATCTCATCACCTACATCGGGCTCCTCACCATATTTAAAGAGCTCGATCAGACCGCTCACCTCCCGGGCCTTGATCTCCTTTATGATTTCCTCAGGAATAGGAATCGGACCATTTCGGTTTCCCACTACCCTCTTGACTCCCCGCGTATAACGTACGAGACGGTACTGTTGGGGATAATCGAAGTATATAAATCCATACCCCGCGAAAAAAGGCTTTATCCTATTCTCCAGCTTATACTTGGGATTGTATATTTTGAATCCTGCCTCGTTAAAAATTTTTTCCACATGGAATTCTTTCTTCGGTTTTGTGTTCAAAACAAACCAGTCTTTCATTGTCTTATCACATCCCCTTTTCTCGAATTAATTTTCCTCTCATTTTGAGAGCCTGAAAGAACGATTGTTGCCCTCTTAATCTTCTTTTTTACTCTTCTTAAATACTTCCATGGCTTCTTCAGGGGAGGCTCTGTAGTGGACAACGGATCTGACTGCTCTTATCATGGCCACAGGGAATTCTGACTGCCAGATATTGCGTCCCATATCCACTCCTGTAGCTCCTTTTTGAATAGCGTCAAAGGCCAGTTTCATGGCGTCCAGCTCAGTGTCGAGTTTGGGGCCTCCTGCGATAACCAGGGGAACCGGACAGGCCTCCACCACCTTCTCAAACTCATCACAATAATAGGTCTTAACAAAGCTGGCTCCCAGCTCGGCTGCGATGCGACAGGAAAGAGAAAGGAATCGGACATCTCTCTTTCCCAGCTCTTTACCCACCGCGGTAACGGCAAGAACCGGGATTCCATATTCCATCCCTCTGTCCACAAGAGCAGAGAGATTGACCAGAGTTTGGCGTTCATGCTCGGTTCCCACGAAAATGGAAAGCGCCACAGCCGCCACATTCAAACGGATAGCTTCCTCCATGGAAGTTGTGATTTCTTCATTGGAAAGGTCCTCTCCGATGATACTGGTCCCTCCTGATACTCTGAGTACCACAGGGATGGAATTTTCAGGGTCCACTGAAGTCCGGAGGATGCCCCTGGTGAGCATCAAGGCATCGGCGTAAGGCAAAAGAGGCTCTATGGTCTTTCTTGCATTCTCCAGCCTGGTGATGGGGCCTAAGAAATATCCATGGTCAACAGCCAGCATCACTGTATGGCCTGTCTCAGGCTTGATTATCCGTGATAACCGGTTTTTCATACCCCAGTCCATATTTTTCCTCCTCTTGGTTATACAAAATTTTTATTTTTGAGGCTCGATCATCACTTTCAAGGAATCCGTGGCTCTGGCCACAATCTCGAAACCATTTTGGGTCTCTTCGAGTGGAAACCAATGGGTGATCATATCTCTGACTTTAACCCGAGACGAACGAATAAGCTCCAAGGCCACACATGAGTCATAAGGGCTGGCCCCGTAAGATGTGGTTAAAGTTATGTCGTTTCGAAAAAAAAGGTCGTTTATGGGCAAAGGAATCGTTAATCCTGGATCAGATGGGGCAAAAAAAAGAACAGTCCCGCCCCTTTCGACTGATCGGAGTGCCTGGAGAAAAGCGTCACCAGCACCTGTGCAGACAAGGACAAGATCAGCCAATCGGCCGCTATTTATCTGGCGAAAACTCTCCTCGATATTCTCCGACGGCTTGAGGACTTTATCTGCACCAAACCGCTCGGCGGCCTGGAGTCTAAACGGGACAGGGTCGACTGCCATGATCAACGCTGCGCCCGAAGCTTTAGCCAGAGAAACGTTCAGCAAGCCTGCAATCCCGCACCCGAGAACAAGCACACTCTGTCCGGGCCTCAATCTGGCTATGCGGTGTGCTCTGAGCACGCACCCCAGGGGTTCATGGAAGGTCGCCTCTTGGTAAGATAAATCATCTGAGATGGGGAAGACTCCTCTGTCCACGTTGATAGCGGGAAGCCGGATGTATTCTGAAAAGCCTCCAGGGTCAAAATTTGTCTGTCGCAGCATTTCGCATGCGGTATGATGCCCGGTGAGACAGTAATAACAAGCGTTGCAGGGCACATGATGGGCAGCCACAATCCGGTCTCCCACCTTGTACCTGGAAACGCCCGTTCCGACCTTGATCACCTCTCCCGCTACTTCATGTCCCAACACAAGCGGAGCCTTCTTCAGGCGATACCATTCCAGGATGTCACTTCCGCAGATTCCGCTGGCTTCCACTCTCATCAGCAGCTCGCCAGATCCGATGCGAGGCATAGGCATTTCTTCTATTCTGATGTCGTCGTTGCGATAATACATAGCTACGCGCATTGCCGTTCTTTTTCTTTTATTTCCAAGTATTATGTATAAACTCCCCAGGGAAATGTCAAGTTAACTAAGGAACGACATCCGTGTATCTGGATAGAAATGCCGATTTATTGTAAATTTCCTGCAACATGATCCCGTTTCTTACCAGCGCCTGGTGTATATCATCTATGCGCTGTTGAACCACTCCCACGTGCAGCCTCATCAGTTGACAATACTGGTAAGCTCTTTCCAGGGACCCAGCCTGAATCTGTACAGGGCATCTTCCCCCGCAGTAAGGGCTCACCCCACACTGATAACAGCCCAACCAGTTTTTGTATCCCACCAGAGACGAAAGGTCGTATTCTTTGATGGCCAGGTTCCCCTCTCTATCCAATTCCCCGATAGACTGACAAGAAGGCAGGTCGGCACAAGGGAAGACTTTTCCCGAGACAATATCATAGTTTTTGGCCAATTCCACTCCACATGCCGAATGTCCTCTCTCCTTGGCGGTCAACAGATACAAAATGAGCTCATTGATGTGCGCTATGGGCAGAATCTCGCCTGCAGAGATTTTCTGGACATAAACATCCATTAGCTGCTCCAACTCCCGGCCATACCTGGAAACAAATCCGGCAAAATCATCCATGGGCTTCCTATTTTCAGCCCAATGCCAGAAAAAATGATGGACCAATCCCTCTCTGTATAGTCTCATGAATTCTTGGAAACAATTGGACAAGGATTGCTCTTCTCTCAGAGTTGACCAGTAAAGCAGATATCCTTTGCAGGAAGCAGAAAGCATTTTTAAATTATTTTTTATATTGCTTAAGAGCGTGCCCAGCCTTATTCTGTTGTGCTGCTCTTCATCTCCGTCTATGGATACCGAGTAGAGCCACATATCTTTCATGAACTTTGGGTAACGCTTTAAAGCATCGATCAACATCTCTCCGTTTGTGTAAACCATAAACCGGAATCTATTTGATTTATCAGCCAACTTGAGAATTCTCCAGACTCTTTCCATCAAATCCGTCTTGAGAAAGGGCTCTCCTCCATAAAAACAGACCGTGATAATAGGTTCAGAGTGGCGTGCAGCCAGTTTTCTGATGATTGTCGAATCGCGCTCAGGCACAGCCTCTTCAGCGGCAATCACTGAATTTCGCGGCCCATCACAACCCATGGTCACGGCGCTGTTGACGCAATCTTTACAACGGGCATAACACCTCCCCGTGATGGTGAGATGAATGATCAAAGCCTGCTCTTCTGTATAGTTTTCTCCCGAGATCAGGGGCCTGGTCGGCATTTTCACCGCATCAAGAGCAGAGAGGTCCTGGAAAGAAGAATACCGGACTCCGGAAATGGGAGAAGGCCTGATCTTTAATGAATTTGAACCGTATTTACCGCTCATAATGGCATCTACCTGTCAACCTTATATCAAAGACAGATTTCTTTTTCAATTAACCTGCATTTTTTATGAGGCGGCGGTTCCTGTCTATCCGAAGCCCATGAAGGAGGGTGGGAGGATCTTTGGCGAGAATGGGGGGAAATTAGAAGAGACTCACAGAAAAGTGTTCAGTAATGCAGATCAAAATTTCAGGATTTTTTAAGGACTATCTAATGAGGCGGGATTCAGTTGTATTGGCAACTTCTGCCAGAATCGAGAAGATGTGCAATTTCAGACTGAAGCTCTGTTTCTTCAAAAGGCTTATTGATGTAACCGAAAGGCTTGGTCCTATCCACCCGGTTCAGCGTGCTCTCATCTCCATAGGCCGTCAGATAGATTACAGGGATATTGAACTTGGACTGAATTTGCTTGGCTGCATAGATGCCGTCCATCTTACCTCTGAGTTTGATATCCATCAGGATGAGGTCGGGATTTGTCCTGAATGCACTCTCTATGGACTCTTCGCCAGTAGATACAACACCACAGACATTGAATCCAAAACGTCTAAGCGTGTACTGGATGTCCATAGCGATGATGTTTTCGTCTTCAACCACCAGCACTTTCAGTTGATTCATCATAAATCCTCTCTTCCCTGATATATTTCTTTTCACCAATGCAAACCTTTTTCTTCAACCCTTTAGTCGACTACCAAACAGCAAAATTGAAAAAAATATCCATGTCAGATCGCTAACCTCTTCTACCAAGGGCAAGAAACAGGAAAAGAGAGAATAAAACAAAAAAGCGTCTAATTTAGATATAGGATTTCCGCTTTGGCAAATCATATGTATAATCTGGTTCCGAAAAAGGAGCTTTAAATGGTTGTCAGAAAGCGACTGCTTTTTAGGATCGTTCTGCTTATTGTATTAATTATGGCTTCATCCTTTTCTCTCCATTCTATAGCTCAAGATACTCTTCACTTCCAGAAAGGAATGGCCTTCCCCACCTGGCTTTCTGAGGAGTACTGCTCATCGGATTCAGACGAATCCCTCAGGCTACTCGCCCAAAACACCTGTACAGAGTGGATTCAACTCGTTCCCACCTGGTATCAACGAGACAGGTATTCCCATGAGATATTCCCTGAATACGAAGGAAATACAGCAAAGGATGAATGCCTCAGACACGCCATCCGTCAGGCTCACAGCCGCGGCCTCAAACTCATGCTCAAGCCCCACGTGGATGCTCAAAACGGTGACTGGCGCGGTACATTCCAACCCACAAATTCCAGGCTATGGTTCGAGAATTACAGAAAAATGATTAAGGCCTATGCAGAACTTGCTAAAGAAGAGGAAGTCGAAATCCTTTCCATTGGCTGCGAATTCCTTGAATTGACCAAGTCAGAATTTACCTCTGCTTGGAGGGATATACTGGTGGAACTGGGAGCCTGATCCACGCCGAGGAGGAGTCCTTGATAAAGGTTACACACCTCAAGGCAAACCGGCAGAGATGGTATTGAAAAGATGGTATTGCCAACTCTCTTCCAAGAAAGGGCAGAAAAAGCGTTAAAACTTTGTTGTAAAGGAGAAACAATGAAAACCACTCGAATCTCAGACAGATTAAGAGACAGAAGTTAAATCGCTATTCTGATATCTTCAGCACTCTTTCATCTCTGCTGACTTCAATGGTCGGTCTCGTGGGTATTCCCAGATATTTGGCATAGGAATCGGGCATTCTTCTGTAATTGAGAACAGCCCGCAAGATGACCGCTTTCCCAAAGAATTTTTCAGGTACTGTCCAATGATAGCGCTCTATCCTTTCTTCGAGGGGCCTGAGTCTGTTTTCAATGTCTTTAGTGGCATACCATTGGCCATAGGTAAAATGGCCATCTGAATCGATAAAGGCACTAGGATTAAAATCTATGGTGAATGCTCCTACGTCCTTCTCCAGAATCAATCGCATCTCAAGCTCTTCATAATCTTTATAATCCTTATTGTTGATGATGTATTCGAGATATATCGCGATATCGACAGGTCTGCTCCCCTTTTCAAAAAAAGCATAGGCAGCGTCGCTTGAAGGAATGTAGGAGTTCCACAGAGAAAACTCTATCTCTCCTGCTTCAGCAGGCTGATAGCCGTAGACTTTGTAGAATTGAGCCCGCAGGGGTGAGATGGAGAAAAAAATTACATACTCGAAGAGAAATTTCCTGTATTTAAACAGATGGATAAAGAGATCGCCTACTGCGGATTGATCTGTCAGCGTTATTCCAGAAAGACTGGACAACTTCGGGCTTCTGTTCGAATTCCAGCACAACGACCGAGACCACCGGGTCTGGGACTTTTTCAGGCAAAGAGATGAAAGCCGAGCCTCCCTGGTAATTCACATCCAGAGTGGTGTAAGGATTAGCCAGCAGATAGGCTATCTCAGCTTTGCTGATCAGGCCTGGCACAGAAAGCTTCCCATCCTCTGGCCAGTCAAAAACATGCAGAAACAATTTCTTCCCTTTAGTGGTGCTCCGTCCCCATTCCAGCTTTCCAAAAAGGCTGGCCGTGGTGCCATAGATGCTCTCCCCGTTCACTCTCATCCATTCACCTATGGCTCTCAACCTCTCCATGTTCGGCTGAGGAAACAGACCCTCGGCAGTAGGGCCGACGTTCAGCAGAAAGTTCCCTCCCTTGCTGGCGATATCCACCAGTTTGCGGATCAGATCTTCTGTGGATTTCCAGTTGTTGTCGTGTTTGTTGTAGCCCCAGTGGTCGTTCATAGTCATGCAGGTTTCCCAATCGTACCCAAGTCCTGTGGCCGGAATTTCCTGCTCGGGTGTACCAAAGTCCCCTGCGGCCGTTTTTGGATCATAGGTTCCGGTCATGCCCGCACGACCTTTGCCTACGCGGTTGTTGATGATGATGTTAGACTGGAGGGAGCGGACGTAATTATAGAGGTCAAAGCCCCTCTCCCTGCTCCAGGTTTCCTCCCACTCTCCGTCAAACCACATCACCCCGATTTCCCCGTAATTGGTCAGGAGTTCCCTGACCTGGCTCTTTAAGTGTTCGACATACCGGTCATAGTCTGCGCCCTCAGAAGAGCGTTTTTCCCAATTGCGGCGCGGCAGGTAATCAGGGTGATGCCAGTCCATGATCGAGTGGTACCAACAGATCTTGATCCCCTGTCTGTGACATTCCTCCGAAAGTTCCTTCAGAATATCCCGTTTGAACGGCGTGGCATCCACCACATCGTAATCGGTAAGCTGGGAGTTAAAAAGGCAGAATCCGTCATGGTGTTTGCTGGTGATGACGATATACTTCATCCCTGCCTCTTTGGCGATTTTGACCCACTCCTTTGCATCAAACTTTATCGGGTTGAACTGAGCAGTGAACTTTTCGTATTCCTCCACCGGAATCTGGGCCGTCTCGAGGATCCATTCGGCATGATCTGTCTCTTCCTTCCATTCTCCAGCTGGTACAGCATACAGACCCCAATGGATAAACATTCCAAAGCGGGCATCTCGCCACCAGGCCATACGACTGTCCCGCTGCTCCTGTGTTTCTGCTGCGGCTTTCTCTTTTTCGATTTCCGCTTTAGTGAACTGTTCTCTTTTGCCTGTAGAGGAACCCATCCTGGCAATCAGAAGGAGAACAATCCCCACAGGAATAAATCCCTTTATAAAACTATTCTTTGTCATTTTAATTCCCCGTTACTCGAATACATAGGCAGCTTTATTTCCTCTTTTTGACTAATACTATCTGCCGAAAACGCAGCGCAGACCACACTTCCTGATAAACAGCTTTTATCACCCAAAAAAATTTATGTCAATCCTATGAACGACTCTGTCTCATTGAATCACCTTTCCCTTTGTGATATAAATCAGAGAACCAAAATTGGAGGACAACATGAATCCATTAAAGGGGAAGAATTTTCGCTTAAATTAATTAAGGAAGCAGAATTTGATCCCCATATCTATTAAATAAAAAAAGGAGGGATTTATGAGAGGAAAAATTTCAATCGTTTTGATTGTGGGCCTTATGGCTAGTCTCTGTACTCTTACCATCTTGGCTCAGGCTGAGGAACAGAAAAGTCAGCTCTATTTTGTTGAAGAAGTCGTAGTCAAGCCGTCGATGCTCAGTGTACATGAAGCGGCCATAAAGGAAATGGTAGACCTCTCTTCAGAGCACAAATATTCATATCCATGGTATTCATACAATACTGATGACTTTCATTATTATTACGTCTTTCCAGTGGAAAACCTATCAGAGACAGAAAACATATTCAAAGCTTGGGGCGAAGTTGTGAAAAAATTGCCAATTGAACAGTTGCAAGCCTTGATGAAGAACTATCAGAGCACATATGAATATGCCAAATATGGTATGTTTCGTCACAGGCCCGACCTGTCCTATACTCCAGAAAGTCCGAGACTAAAACCTGAGGAAGCAAATTTCATGTACTGGGGTTTTTGTTACCTACTGCCTGGCATGGAGAAAGAATTTGAAAAAATTTGCAAGGAATTTGCAGCCTTGGATAAAAGTATTAATAGGCCTGATGGATGGAATACATTTGTTGGTGATATCGGCACAGATATGCCCCTTTATTTTTGGACAATGCGCATGAAGAATGCTGCTGACTTTTGGAACCAAGATGAAATTAATACTAAAAAATTAGGGGAAGAAAAAGTCATGGAATTATGGAATAGAACAGTAGCCCTGTGCAGGAAATATGAGTATAAAACAGGCTGGTTTCGTCCAGACCTTTCTTACATACCCAAAGAGAAGTAAAGTATTTTAAGGTCTGTAAATGGAATGCGAGCAACTTCTATGTCCATAGAACTGGCTGGAGATCTATAATCAGCTTTTGCTTTTCTCCAAAATATCGCTATATCGAAATCCCTTATTTACTTTTTCCTGCTCTTTCTGGCTCCATTTCTCTAATCCGATTTCCCTGATTTGAAGTATATTGTCTTTTACAGGAGGGTAACTGTCTACGATAAATTTTACTTTTTCGCAGGGGAAAAAAGAACATTCGGCACAGGTTTTATAACCCTTTTCTCGGCAGCAATCCCTTATCGGACATTGGGGAGGTCCGCCCCCTTTCTGGCAGGCTGGACATTGCCCAAATAATGTGATGAGCGTATTGAGGACTTTGTAAAAGGTGTCATAGTCTTCAAGACCTGGCACCTGGTTAGAAAAAGAGCTGAAATCAAGGGCATCGAGCACTTTTTTCAAATCATTGCCTGATCGGGAAATTCTCTTTTGATAGATATCGCACGCTCCACAATATAAGCCACAGTATGTAACCAGCTCAAGAGAGTTGACATCTGTCTTCATCATTTTTGAGCTCCCATCATTGGCTAGAACTTTTGTTACGAAGGGGATATTCAAAAGGCAACAGGCCATTGTCGATTTGTGAATAAAATCACGACGTCCCATATTTTTTGGTAGTTCTTTCGTATTTCTTTTGGCCATCTTCTCACCTCCTCTAATTTATTAATCCAGTCTCTTAACTTTAGGAAATCATAATGCAATCTGAGAAAAATGCAAGAATAAATCTTTTAAAGGTTCACTAGCAGTAAGACAAGTATGACTCAGAAGAAAAGCATATTGATTATCTACAGTTTATCGCCCAGTTTACAAGTCATATCGCTGACAAAGTCCAGGCCATGATATTCCTGCCATAACAAGAAAGTTACTTCAAAAAACAGGCCAAAGATATCGGAAGAGCAGAACATATTGATAGAATCATCCGCCACTTCAAACTCTTCTTCCTAGCCGAACGCCCTCCCCCACGCCAAATTGCACAGCAGGAACTTCTTATCGCAGCCGAGGAAAGAGGGAACCAAAAGGGAAATTCCTATTTTCCTTTAAATTTATCGGAGAGAGCGAAAAGGATAAGTCTTTCCTAAAATAGAAAGATTCCCCTCAGAATCAACGATAACTGCGCCATAATCCGGATATTTCTCTAAAATTTTCTCTGGTTGTTTGCATACAAAGAGAGCAGTGGAGAGGGCGTCACAGAGAACAGTTTCAGGGCCGAAGACTGTGACAGATCTTTTTCCTTTAGCAGGATATCCTGTCCGGGGATCAAAAACATGATGGTAGCGAACCCCATTTACCACAAAATATCTCTGATAATCTCCTGTTGTAGCTGCCCCAAGGTCTGAGATTGCCAGAATTCCCAAGTAACCCTCTCTACGGGGATGTTGAATCCCAATATTCCAGTCCTGGTTATCAGGATTTTTCCCCCAGCAATAGAGGTCGCCTCCTGCATTTATGAAACCCCTCGAGATTCCCATCTCAAGCAAGGATTTTGAAGCGAGGTCAATTCCATAACCTTTAGCAATACCGCCCCAGTCAAGCTCCATGTCGGGAAGGAGAATGAGGTTCCCGTTTTCTTCTTTGATTTTCTCCATCCCGATGTAGCCTAAGATAGGTTTTATTTCTTGCGGAGAAGGCAGGCGATGTGAACCGCTCAAGAATCCCCAGATTCGGGATAAAGGAGCAACTGTAATATCAAAACAACCCTCTGAATCGTGATAAACATCCAAGGACCTATGGAAAAGATTTATGACGACAGGAGAAGAATAATCCCTTCTCCCAGGCGCAAAATGCTCTTCAACTCTAGAAAATGCTCGATAAACTTCTTCGTAAGCAGCTTTAAAAGTCGAAACAGAACAGAAGATCTTTATCTCACAAAGAGTATCAAAAAAAAGAAGTGTTGTTGTCTGCCATTTCTCTCTTACACGACAGCCCAAGATGAAAGAGAGAAAGACTAGTAAATAGATATGGAGCTTTCTAGCCAATGGCGGTATCGACTGAATGAGCACCCTTTCCTTTTTTGATTATCACTGTAAAGCTTTCGTTCCGGATTTTTATCTAATATTCAAAAAAAGTCAATGAAAGTCAATGGGGTCAGACTTTCTATTAAAATCTTTATATTGTAACGTGGAGTCAGGCTGTCAACAGCTAAAAATCTTATTCTTACCTTTCAGTAGAAAAGATGAATGGGTTCTCATCCTCTTCAGATTTTTTTAAGGTGTTTATGTATTGTAAGAGAGGCCAAGTTTACGTAATTTTTTGTCGATCGTGAGGTCCATAAACCCTTGACGAAAGTGCTTCGATACGCGAGAGGGAAGTAAATTTATCCCTCTGGGTCTATCCCTATCGAGTTTTGGTTAAAAAACGCCTGAAGTCTACTTCTGCAGAGGCGAGACGTCGTCTATGGCCCACACCCCTCGGCCGTTTGTGGCGATGACGAGCATGTTGTCCCGGGGATGGATCATGAGGTCCCAGACCGGGGCATGCGGCAGATCGCTGCCGAGACAGTTCCAGGTCTTGCCGCCGTCCGTCGTGACATAGACGCCATAGTCGGTTCCTACGTAGAGAACATCCTTCTTCTTTGGGTCTTCGCGGATGACGTTGGTGGGACCGCCGGGGATGTTGCCGCTGATATCCACCCAGGTCTTACCGTAATCGGTTGACTTATAGACATAGGGTGCAAAATCATCGTCGTGACGGCCGATGAGAGTGATGTAAACCGTGGCCTGGTCGTACTTCGAGGCGACGATGGTCCAGACATGCTTGTTATAGGGAAGACCTGCCGTGATCTCTGTCCAGGTCGCGCCGCCGTCCCTGGTCACATGGACGCGACCATCGTCAGACCCTGCATAGACCAGCCCAAATTTGAAGGGCGATTCAGCGATGGCCGTGATTGTCGCAAACTTGATGGCATAGGGAAGCTTACCCTGCTTTTGCGGATCGTAGGCTGTCAGATCGGGGCTGATCCTCTCCCATGTCTCTCCTCTGTTCATGGAGCGGAAGACATACTGAAAGCCGTGGTAGAGGATAGAAGGGTTGTGCGGTGAGATGATGGTCGCCGCCAGCCACTGGCCGCGGTACTCAGGCTCGCCCTCTGCGGGTTTGGGATAGATTTGCTTGTTTGTCCAGACACCGTCTTTATACTCGGATCGCTCCACTCGTCCGTAGTAGGATGAAGCATACTCGATGTTCGGGTCCGAAGGGTCGATGGCGATCTGCGTTCCCTCGCCGCCAGGAGCAATCTCCCAACGGATGGAAGGACCCCGTCTGAATCTTCTCTGCTCCTGCTGCTCCGGCATGGGCTCGACGCCTAAACCACGGTAGGTCCCCCAGTCCTGAACTGAGCCATAGACCGTGAAAGGCTTCTTCATGTCGTAAGCGACGTTGTAGAACTGGATGGTAGGGATGCCTTTGTGGAAGTCGCGCCAGCTTTTGCCACCGTCATAGGAGACATTGGCCCCGCCGTCGTTGACGTTGATCAGGTAGTTCGAGTCGCTTGGATCGATCCACAGACCGTGGTGGTCGCCGTGGAGGTTTTCATAGAAAATGAACGCCCAGGTTTTACCACCATCTGTTGATTTGGCCAGGCCCAGTCCCATGAGATAGACGGTGTCTTCATTGTTGGGATCTACCCGGATCTGGCCGAACACCCAACCGTAGGTTCCGCCGAAGCGCTCAAACATCCGGTTTGTGGGATTAACCTTTCTCCAGGACTCGCCCTGATCATCGGATCGATAAACTTCAGCACCGATGATGTCCGGGTAGGTTCTCAGGCGCCCATAGGAATCGCGCTCCCCTGGCTCAGGTTGGCGGGAAGGCGTGTGATTGTCGACATAAGCGTAGACAACGTTTGGCTTGCTCAGGCACAGGTCCAGGCCAATACGCCCCGTTTTCTCGGTATCGGGCAGGCCGTTGGTCAGCTCTTTCCAGGTCTTGCCGCCATCGGTGGTCTTGAACAGGCCATCCTCGCCGCCGGGGACAGGATCACTCCAGCGCAGTCGAATTCTTTTCACCATAGAAGCGATCAGAATGTCAGGGTTCTTGGGATCCATGACTAGATCCATGGCCCCCACCTTCTCGTTGATGTAGAGAACCTTCTGCCAGGTTTTGCCGCCGTCCGTTGTTTTGAAGACGCCGCGGTCGGGATTGTAGGTCCACTCGTGGCCGACGGCCGCAACATAGACGATATCAGGATTGGTCGGATGAATACGTATGCGGCCGATGGTCTGGGTGGCGGCCAGCCCCATGTGCTTCCAGGTCTTTCCGGCGTCCGTTGACTTGTAGACGCCAATACCAGCGATGGATGCACGGAAGTGATTGGCCTCACCTGTCCCGAGCCATACGATGTTGGGATCGGCTTCTGCAACTTCGATGTCTCCGCAGGACAATGACGGCGCATCATCGAAGAGCGGCGTCCAGGTGATACCGGTGTTTTCTGTCTTCCAGATGCCGCCCGTAGCTGAGGCAATGTAGATGGTTTGCCTGCTGCCTTTGGGCACGGCGATGTCCGTGCAGCGGCCGCCGATGATATCCGGGCCGATGAAGCGCCACTTGAGATCCTTCCAGGGCGTAGCCTCCTTCATAGCCATATGCTGTTCATACCACTTGAGCCGCAGGGCCGGGTCTGTGCTTTCGACCTTTTTCTGCGCTTTGACCGGCGCCGCTTTTTGCGCCGCCGACATGGTCAAGAGAGCCAGGCTGAAACCAATGAGAACCAAAAGAAAAAGACGTTTGGAAAACTTCATAATACCTCCTGAATAAATATGGGATGTTGAAAGAGGGAAATATATCATATATGAAATATCAGTAATGAAATATATGTCTTCTCGGAAGCAATGTCAACCCAGATTTAGTGTCATTTCTTCCTAATTATAATGATTAAATTAAAAAAAAATCAATAAATTGCAAGGGAGTGATGTCTAACTTAAACTTGATGGTTTGGAGGTTTCAGGTGAAGAGTCCTGGATCTCTCATTCATACCGGAGTGAATCCACGGGCTTGGCGGTGGCGGCTTTGATGGATTGGTAGCTTACTGTAATCAGAGCAATGAAAAAGGTTAGAGCTCCAGCTATGATGAAAATGTCCAAGCGAATTTGTGTGCGGTACAGAAAATTCTGGAGCCACTGATTCAAGAAATACCAAGCAGCAGGCCAGGCGATAATATTGGCTAGAAGAACCAGTCTAGTCAGATCCTTTGAGAGGAGCATCACAATCCTGGAGACAGAAGAGCCAAGCACCTTACGGATTCCTATTTCCTTAGTCTTCTGCTCGGCGTTGAACGAGGCTAAACCAAAGAGCCCCAGGCAGGATATAAAAATGGCGAAGCCAGCGAGGTAGGCAATTAGAGAACGTGTTCTGCTGATAAAGTTGAATTGAATTTCATAGGTGGCATCCAGGAAGTCATACTCAAAAGGGAAGCCCGGGTTCAACCGCTCGAAGATGTTTTTCACTTGAGCAAGGGTTTGGGCAATGTTCTCTGGATGGATCTTCAAGAATATGAACCTGTAGTCCTCAGGCTTCTGGAGCAGGATGAGCGGTTCATCTACCCGCCAACTTGGATTGGGGAGGTAGTCCTTGATAACGCCGACAACTGTGTAATTTCGACCACTATAAGACCAAGACATTCTAGTACCGATCGGATTCTGATTTCCTATTATTCCTGCCAGTTTTTTATTTATTACTATATCCCCTGGATTGCCGGAATAATCGTATTCTTTGCGGAAGTAGCGGCCCTGGATAAGCGGGACTTCAAAAGTCTCCAGAAAATCGGAGTCAACACTCATGTCTGTAATGATGGATTTAAGCTCTGGATCTTTTCCCTCCCACTGCCAGCTTGTACTATTCGACCGTCCGCCTGTGGGAAAAGTGGAAGAGGCTGAAACCTTTTTTACTCCAGGGATTTGGAGGAACTCATTTTTGGCCGTCTCGTACTGCTCAAGCAGCTTCCCTCTGCTCGAGAAGAACACGAGATTCTCCATGTTGTACCCCAGGTCCATGGTCTGGAGATAGGTGAGCTGTTTATAAACCCCGGTAGCACCTGCGATAAGTCCGATGGCCAGGCTGAATTGGATCACAACCAGAGCTTTGTGAAAACCAGCTCTTTTTAAAGATGATCCCGTGAGCCCTTTGATAATCCGAAGCGGTTGAAAAGAGGACATGAACAGAGCTGGATAACTCCCCGCCACCAATGCGGTTACCAGCGAGGTTCCGATCAAGAATCCCAAGAGAGATGGATTCTGAAGAATTTCCAGCGTCAGCTCTTTCCGGAAAAGGGTGTTGAACACAGGGAGGAAAAGCTTGGCAAGGAATACGGTCAGTGCCATCGAGATCAGGACGAACAGGGATGTCTCGAAATAGAACTGTTTGATAATATCCTTCCGAGAGGCTCCGATAACCTTGCGCATCCCGATTTCCTTCGAGCGGTTTCCGGACCGGGCGGTGGCCAGGTTCATGAAATTGATGCAGGCGATGAGCAGGATAAAGGCACCCAGGAAGCCGATCAGCCGGATCTGTTCAATGCTTCCTCCTCCATCACCCAGTCTGTAGAGATGGAACCTGGCAAAAGGTCGCAGGACCGGCACATATTCGTCACTGCTGTATGTTTTCACGACGAATTCCTTGATTTTACGGTTTAAGTCGTTAAATGAGCTCCCCTTCTGGAGCTGGACGAAAACGAAGAAATTTTGATTTGAAAATTCTCTCAGGTTAAGTTCTTTGTGAATATTCTTGGCATAGAATTCCAGCGGCATCAGGATGTCAAAACGGAATGTGGAGTTGTTGGGAACTTCTTTCATCACTCCCATCACTTTCATCGGAAATTGGTTGTCAACAGTGATGACCTTATTGATAGGGCTCTCGTTTCCGAAGTATTTTTTCGCAACCCGCTCTGATAGAACAAGAGAATAGGGGTCTTTGAGCGCGGTCTTGGGATCCCCTTCAATCAGAGGGAATGTGAACATCTCCAGGACTTCTGGATCCGCAGGAAAGACTCTTTGCTCCGAGAACGTTCTATCCTTGTAACTGAGTATAAAAGTCCGGTATCCTGCAAGAAACCGGGCCGATTCTTCCACTTCAGGAAACAGCTCTTTCAAAAGCGGACCCACTCCGGGAACAGAGGGCACCTGCAGCTCATCTTTTTCCTTCTTGATATGGGCAGAGACGAGGTAGATGTCGTCAATCTTCTCATGGAATTTGTCATAGCTCAGCTCGTCCTGGATCCATAAGAGCAGCAAGACCACACAGGTCATGCCGATGGTCAAACCAGCGATATTGATGATAGAGAAGACTTTGTATCTTTTGACATTCCTGAAAGCGATTTTAAGATAGTTTCTAAACATGACGGTGCTCCATTTCATGATGAATAGAAAATAATAAAAAAGCGCCTGTATGGTGTTCCACAGTAGCCAGAGGAAAGCCCATACACGGCCGTGATTTTGACAGATTTCAGCATACTCGATCTCATAGTCTCCCGTAATGGCGAACAGGTCTTCATAAACGGCTAGCCGGCGGAGAATCCAGAGAAAAATTTTCGGGGGTTTGTGGGCATGTCGGGTCATTTTCTCTTCTCAAAGGCGAAATCCGGTACATCTCCCCAGGCCCGCTCATGGATTCTCTGGGCGCCTGATAGAGCCTTCTTGCCCTCACGCGTCAGGGAATAGAGGACTTTCCTTCGACCGCCCTGTTTAGAGAGAGGCTCGCTTTCTCTTGATTCGACAAGTCCTCTCCGGACAAGAAGGTAGAGGGTGTTGTAAAGAGAGCCGAAGTTTAAGGCTTTTCCGGAGATTCTTTTAAAGTTTTCCCTGATTGTGACGCCGTAGGCGTTGTCCTTAAGCTTCCAGATGGAAAGCAGGACCAATTCTTCGTTTTTGGTCAGCTCATACATCTTCGATCCTAAATTAGTATTTATTATAAATACATATTCATATCTATGTCAAGGGGATTCGAATTTTTACCCTTTATGGGATTTGAAAATTTACCCCCTTTTAGATTCATGATTGTTCCACCTCGGGCTCTCTGATAAGCACGGCTTTGACCTTTTCCTTCAAACGATATGAATTACCTTTTATGTTGACAGTTGTGGAATGATGAAGCATTCGGTCCAGGATAGCCGTGGCAATAACGGGATCCCCGAAAATCTCATTCCACTGACTGAAACTTCGATTAGATGTCAGGATGAGCGCTCCCTTCTCATAACGACGGGAAATGAGCTGGAAGAAGAGATGAGCGCCATGACGGTCAATCGGGATGTAGCCGATCTCATCAATTATAAGGAGCTTCGGCTGGCAGTAGAACTTGAGCCTCTTCTCGATGCGGTTTTCCGCGTAAGCTTTGCTCAGGGAGGCGATAAGAGGCATGGCTTGGGTGAAGTAAGTCCTGTAGCCTTCAGTAACCGCCTTGATGCCCAGGGCCACAGCCAGATGAGTCTTTCCCACTCCCGGAGGTCCCAGGAAAATGACGTTCTCGCCGTTGTCAATGAACCGACAAGTGGCCAGCTCTTTGATTCGTTTTTTATCAATCGAGGGTTGGAAGGCAAAATCAAAGCTCTCCAGTGTCTTAACGAAAGGGAACTTGGCCAGAGATGTTTGCATGGCGATGTTCTTTTCTTTTTTTGCTACGACTTCTTGTTTGAGAAGCTGATCGAGAAAATCACTGTAGGAGAGGTTGTTTTTCGAGGCCTCTTCCAGCGAGCTCTCTAATAACTCATGGCTTTTATAGAGTTTAAGAGTTTTGAGGTTTTCCTGGATACGAACAATCTGACTGCTCATACGGCACCTCCTTCCACGAGGTTTTCGTAGAAGGCCAGATCGCGGACTTCAACCTCATCCTCAGAACTTTGAGGGCAGACAAGAGGAGCGGATGGTTCCCGCCGGCTGAAGATCCCATTGTAATGGGCTCTCTCAACCTGTATCTGATACGTTCCCTGGCAGAGGGTATGGATTGCAATCAGATGGCCGTCATGAAAAATACGGATAAGATCCGCATCGCTATGGACTTCGACCTGCTTGCCCACGAAACGGGAAGGAACAGAATAGCGGTTTGTCTCAAAAGTGACGAGGCAGTCCTTAGCCACATGCCGGATCACACGCTCTTGAAGGATATAAGGAGGCCTCCCTCTATGATCGATCAGCAGCTCTCTTTCCTCCTCAAACATCTCGATGGGCTTGCGATGAGTGGTACCGTGGACTCTCTGGTCGGCCGCAGTACTTGCCCAGCGCATCAGGGAGTCGTTGAGATGTTCGAGGGAATCGAAAGCCTTGCCCCGGAGGAAGCGCTTGACATACTTGATTCCTGACTCCACCTTGCCCTTGGTCTGGGCCCTGTAGGGACGATGCGCCAAAGGACGAAACCCATAATACTGACTGAAATCCCAAAAGATCGGGTTCCACTGGATATGGCGTCCCTCGAAGTCACGGGAGAGAACGACCGTCTTCGAGTTGTCGTACATAATCTCGTGAGGAAGTCCGCCAAAATGATCAAAAGCCTCTTGATGGCAGGAGATGAATACCGGGAGCTTTTCATCTTCCGTCCCCTTGGGGAAAAGCCGCCGGCTGTAGCCCAATGTCATCACAAACAGATGTGTCTTGAAGCGATTGCCACCAAGGACCGTCCAGCAGTGCCCCCAGTCTATCTGTCCCTGTTTGCCGGGTGGGTGTCTCAAAGCGCACTGTCGCCTCTTTCTGTGCTTCCTCTCGCAAAGGGACGCACATACTTCTTGACCGTGTCATAGCCCCCTGTGTAGCCTCGTTCCTGCAATTCCTCAAAGATCGATTGAGCATAATACCCGACCGACGCCAGCCGTTGGCAAATATACTCCTTATACGGTG
>Ga0315551_10000612_pt1 | contig 28403 bp, 18 predicted proteins | sample SalMarSW160290MG_FD_203678 | JGI IMG/M metagenome (GOLD analysis project Ga0315551, IMG submission 203678) | Salt marsh sediment microbial communities from the Plum Island Ecosystem LTER, Massachusetts, United States - Salt Marsh Sediment SW1602-90 ...
AAGTACGGCTTCATCGGCTACATCCCCAATACCAATCTCATGGATGCCGGAGAGGATTACGGCAACATGTTCATCGTGAAGGACAAGTTGTGCGAAGGGACGCGATGGCATGAGCGGACTGTCCCTTCTAACCCGGCCGTGGACCCTTACTTCCCGGTGGGTCAGGCAGCGCTCAGCCTTCGCACGGAACGGGAGAATATCAACGTCTCACTCAAGACGCTGACCCCGAACTTCAAGCAGTACGAAATCCAGATCGATGCCGGCGGGTGGAAACCATCCGCAGACAATTTCCTTTGGACCCTCCATCCGGGGCCGAACCGACTCGAAGTGAGGACAATCAACCAGTTCGGGATTAATGGTCCCATCTCGACGGCGGAAATGGAGTTATCGGAATAGAGCAAGCTAACGACCCAAGCGGTGGGCAAAGTGAAGCTCGTGTGGCGAAAGTGGGTCACATCTGTTCATCTTGCACTGTGCACTTTGATCAATTTGCGGGCGGTCGGACAGGGATTACGATTGAGCCATGGAAACGGGCGCCACACTGCCGATTTCCCTGATCTTCATGGTTGTACTGAGTTGCGTTGTTTGAGAAAAGGCTGAGAAACCGAAGAGGAGCTGGAACCATTTCCTGACTCTCTTGCTTGCCGGGGCCGGTATGTCGCATTATGCCGAACCGACGCCCCGCGTCGTGTTGCGCGACGCGCCGATGCTCAAATTTCCCGGCGCCTCACCACGCGAGAATGTCGGGGCCAAGGCCAATGGCCCAACGCGTGCACGCGGTTGCCTTGAACGGTCTATTCCCTGACAACCAACGTGTGCGTTGTTCATGTCTGGGTGAGGAATCGCTCGAACCGAATGTTGTGCTATCATAGAGGCATTAACGTGCAGATGTAGCGTTTAAGAAGCTATATGGGAAATCCCAGCTAACACAGCAAACAATTATCGCTGTCTTTTGCGTAAAAGGAGTAAACAAATGAGGAGAAATGTGATCGTCATTCTGTTGACCGTCGCCGTATCAGTGGCTTCGGCCCGAGAGTATCATGTTACCGTAAGCGGCAACGACCTGCACGGGGGCGCCGCCGCGAAGCCTCTGCGGACCATTTCGGCGGCGGCACGGTCGGCCCAGCCCGGCGATGCGATCACGGTGCATGAGGGCGTCTATCGCGAACGGATCAACCCGCCGCGCGGCGGCGAGTCCGACCAGAAGCGCATCGTCTTCCAGGCTGCACCCGGCGAAAAGGTCACCATCAAGGGCTCCGAAGTCATCAAGGGCTGGCGGAAGGTACAAAACGACACCTGGAAGGTCGCCATCCCTAATAGCTTCTTCGGTGACTTCAACCCGTACAGCGACCTGATTCACGGCGACTGGTTCAATCCCAAGGGGCGGGACCATCACACGGGCGCGGTTTATTTGAAGGGCCACTGGCTCACCGAAGCGGCCAAGCTGGACGATGTGCTAAAACCCATCGGGAACACCCCGCTTTGGTTCGGACAGGTGGACGCGAGGAACACCACGATCTGGGCGCAGTTCAAGGGGATCAATCCCGACGAGGCCGAGGTGGAGATGAATGTCCGCCAGACGGTGTTTTACCCGGATAAGCCGGGCATCAATTACATCACCGTCCGCGGCTTTACGATGATGCACGCCGCCACGCCCTGGGCGCCGCCCACCGCCGAGCAGATCGGCCTGCTCGGCACCCATTGGAGCAAGGGATGGACCATCGAAAACAACCACATCTGCTACTCGACCTGCGTGGGGATCACCCTCGGCAAATACGGTGATAAATGGGATAACACATCGCAAAACACTGCCCAGGGCTACGTCAAAACGATCGAGCGCGCCTTGGAGAACGGCTGGTCCCGGGAGAACATCGGCCACCACATCGTGCGGAACAATCACATCGCGCATTGCGAGCAGGCGGGCATCGTCGGCAGTTTGGGGGCGGTGTTCAGCACCATCACCGGCAATGTCATCCACGACATCCATGTCCGGCGACTGTTCACGGGCGCCGAGATGGCCGGCATCAAGATTCACGCCGCCATTGATACCGAGATCAGCCACAACCACATCTACCGCACGTGCCGAGGGATTTGGCTGGACTGGATGGCGCAGGGCACGCGGGTCACTCGAAACTTGCTCCACGATAACCGTGGCGCCGAGGACCTTTTCGTTGAGGTGAATCACGGGCCGTTTTTGGTGGACCACAATCTCTTCCTCTCGCCGAATGCCCTGTTCGATATGTCGGAAGGCGGAGCATACGTGCACAACCTGTTCGCGGGTCGCATCGTGCGCCGTCCTGAGTTGGGGCGCGAGACCCCGTTCCATAAAGCCCACTCCACTGAAGTCGCGGGACTGAGGAATATCCAAGGCGGCGATGATCGGTTCTACAACAACATCTTCGTGAACTACGATGGTTTGGCTCCATACGACAAGGCGGCGCAGCCCGGGCAGATGGCTGGCAACGTGTTTCTCAAGGGCGCGCACCCCTCCAGGCATGAGCGGGGCCCGCTCGTGCGGCTGGAGTTCGACCCCGGGATTAAACCGGTCGAAGAGAAGGATGCCGTCTATCTCCATATCACGCTCGACAAGACATGGGCCGAAAAGCAGTCGCGTCAGCTCGTAACGACCGAACTGCTCGGACGGGCGAAGATTCCGGATCTGCCCTATGAACAACCCGACGGCTCGCCGTACCGCATTGACACCGATTGCTTCGGAAAAAAAAGAAATACCGCCAATCCCTTCCCGGGCCCCTTTGAGCTTCCTGGGGGCGGAAGGCAGGTACTGAAAGTCTGGCCTATGCTCGCCCTGCAATAGGCCAAGCCGTTATTCACAAGTCATGGGTCGAAAACGATGCCCAAGGCGATGTTCAAAGCCATCGCAACAATAAATGACATCAAGGAGTGTTCACGATGCGCACCAAAACCTCTACACAATTCTACAGGTTTTGAGCGTGACGCTTTTCGAGAAAACCCCCATTTTACAGGCGTTTTCTGAAGACATTTACAAAACCAAAACAGGTGATTCTTGTAAGCAGTTGATGTTGTGCTACTTATAGCCGGACAGTAGCGGTCTCTTTTGGCGGTTATCGCTCCGCGAAAATCGCTGTTTAGTTTTAATCTGAGAGGAGATGAAGAGGTGAGACGAATGCGTTATTTCTTTTGTTGCACGGCGATTCTGGCGTTGATAGTCCCAGTCGCAAATGTGGAGGCAGCCGAAGGAGTCATCTTAAAGAAAGAGTTTTCTGCGTGGCGCGCTCAATTGACTCAGTGGCGAAAGGCCAAACTCGCAGAGCCGAATCTGCCGAATGAAATGACCTTCGACAATATCATGCCCGCTCCGGATGAGCCAGCACTATGGCCGCTGTGGCGTGATTGGTTGACTCAGTGGCGCGAGGACCAGCGCAAAGCCTTGAATTATGATGACAAGTATTACCGGGCAAAGGAGTTTGCCTGGGTTCCTTCGAACCTGGTGAGCACCCCAATCATGTCGTGGGAAATGTTATTCATTGACCCTGAAACAGGCAAATACACGCTCGATAAGTTTCTTGAGTATGGGGAGAAGGAATACGGGGGATTTGACAACGTATTGCTGTGGCAAGCCTACCCGCGCATTGGATTCGATGAAAGAAATCAATTCGACTTTTACCGTGACTTGCCCGGCGGTTTGGAAGAGTTGCGTGAGGTGACCAAGGCCTGCCACGAAAAAGGGGTAAAGGTCTTCATTAGTTACAATCCATGGGATACTGGAACACGACGTGAAGGTAAGTCCGATGCGGACCTGTTGATGGAGACGGTGAAGTCCATTGATGCTGACGGCATCTATCTTGATACCTGGTTTGGTAGTGCGAAGCTGCGGGCTGAATTGGACGATATAGGACCTGGCCTGGCGTTGCAGACGGAACTGGCCGTGGCCATGGAGGATGTTGCTACCCACCATATGTCGTGGGGACAAAGTAAGCCGTGGAAGACATGGTTCTTCAAAGATAGTCACGCGCCAGGCGTTGTGAGAAACAAATGGTTCGAGCGAAGACACGTGGTCTATCCGACGAACCGATGGATTTCTGACCGTACAGGCAATCTTCAGACCTCCTGGATGAATGGTACTGGGACGCTGGTATGGGAGAATCGGTTTGGGTGCTGGGATGGGTGGAGCCCGCGAGATCGTTCCATGCTTCGTTCAATGATCCCGATTCAGCGCCGCTATATTGCCTTATTTGCTGGAGAGGGGTGGAGCCCACTGGTTGAGAGCCAAGGCGATGACGTGTTTGCCAGTCTGTGGGAGGGCAGCGGATTGAGACTGTGGACGCTTGTCAACCGAGCCGACAAGCCCTATGTCGGGGAGCTGCTTACTGTGTCTCACGCGCAGGGAACGAGCTACTTCGATCTTATAAGGGGGACAGAAGCTCAGGTAGAAATCAAAGGCGGCCTTGCCCGCCTTAACGGAAGTATAGACGCCAGGGGGGTTGGTGGTCTTATTGCGGTCCCTGAAAAAGCAGTAACCGAGGACTTTGAGCGATTCCTACAAAAGCAAGCCGAAGTTTTCAGCCACAGAGACGGGGATACGAGCTACCCTCAGGGGAATGGATTTGCCACGCCCATTACCAGAACATCGAAGTACGATAGGGACAGTATTCCCCGGGCCATGGCTGCCATCGCTGCCGCCAGGGTGAAAATCGAAGTCAACTTTCAAACGGATGGCCGCCCAGATAGATTTCACTGGAAGACCCCAACGGAGCGAGAGTTGGAACTATCGGCATATGCCATTGATTTGACTCCGGTGACGAACTCGCAGTACGCGGAGTTCCTCAAAGATTCGGGCTATAAGCCTCGTCATGATGAGAACTTCCTGAAACACTGGGCTAATGGAAAGGCGCCGGCAGGCAAAGAAGACCACCCCGTTGTGTACGTTGATTTGGATGACGCTCGAGCGTACGCCAGGTGGGCGGGAAAAAGGCTGCCTACGGAAGAGGAATGGCAGTATGCGGCCCAGGGGCCGAAACGCCTGAAGTATCCGTGGGGCCGCAAGATGAAGTCGAACGTCTGCAATAACGGGAAAAGCAAGGGCACGACGAGTGTTTATGCGTTTCCTGAGGGACGTTCGCCTTTTGGATGCTACGACATGTGCGGCAACACCTGGGAGTGGACGGAGAGTGAGCGTAGTAACGAAGGGCGATCGCGTTTTTGCTATATACGTGGCGGGTCCTTCTATAAGGCCAAGGGCTCTGGCTGGTACGCCGATGGCGGCCCCCAACCGTGCGGGCGCGCGGCGAAGTTCTTGCTCGTATGGCCAGGACTGGACCGTTGCTCAACCATCGGGTTCCGATGCGTTGTGGACTTGGTGGAATAAGTACCGGGTCACCCACATAAGTATTCAAAGTGGCGGTAGTCATTTAATTGGCGAACACGGGAAATGAATGAGCGAAATGTTGTGTTAATTCTGATGCTCACATTCGCGGTGATTGCGGGCGTCGCCAGCGGCCAACACCCTTGTGAAGTTGTGAAAATCAACTTCGAGCAGGAAGCATCCCCTACTCCTGCAGGTTATATCAAGGACTACGGCCTGGCGTTTTCCGCCCGGAATGGATTCGAATACGGATTCGATATAGAGGGTACGATTGTGCCGGATATCGAGGAGGATAATTATTCTGATGAGTACACGCTACGGAATCTGGAAGTCACCGACGGTCGCCTGACCATTGCGCCGGCTGAGGGCGCCTTCAACGGCAAGTTATGTTTCGTAGAAACTTACGTTGCCGACACACGGTTCAATCCTCCTCCGGTTGTTGATGCCGGACCGGCTCAGGCGGTCCGGTCGGACATGACGATTCCGGCTTTTCCTGGAGCGGAGGGTTTCGGGGCTTATGCGCGAGGCGGACGCGGGGGACGGGTGATCCAAGTCACGAACCTAAAGGACGCGGGGCCGGGGAGTTTTCGCGAGGCCGTCGAGGCCGAGGGGCCAAGGATCGTCGTGTTCCGAGTTTCAGGCAACATCGAGTTGAAAAGTGGGGTGTTCATCCAGAATCCCTTTATAACCATCGCCGGACAGACGGCGCCGGGAGACGGGATTTGCCTGAAGAACTATCTGGGCATAAGAACGCACGATGTGGTGTTGCGCTACATACGGATTCGACCCGGGGACGTGTCGGGCGGCGCGATTGATGCTTTAGGCGGGATCGGGTGTACGAACATTATTGTCGATCACTGCTCGGCGAGCTGGAGCGTGGACGAGTGTGTTTCTTTCTATAGGGACAATAAAAATACGACCATCCAGTGGTGCATGATCGCCGAAAGTCTCGCGCACTCGGTTCACCCCAAGGGGCGACACGGCTACGGCGGCATCTGGGGCGGGACGAACGCATCGTTTCACCACAACCTGCTCGCTCATCACACGAGCCGGACTCCGCGATTCGATGGTGCGGAGAGCGACACGGTCGACCATCGCAACAACGTGATCTACAACTGGGGGTTCAACAGCTCTTATGGCAACGAAGCGGGCCGCGTCAACATGATCGCGAACTACTACAAGTCCGGTCCGGCGACATTGAAAAAGGTTCGCGGAAGAATAGTGGAAGCTTACAAGGAGAACGACTCTTGGGCCGGCCGGTTTTATATCGCGCGGAATCATGTCGAACGTTTTCCCGAAGTCACCACCGACAACAGGAAAGGCGTTCACGGCAAGGCCCCGCTTGATGAGATCATGCTGAAAAAGCCAATCCCGGCAGCGCCCGTGACGCCGCAGTCGGCCGATAAGGCTTACGAGTTGGTTCTCGCTGGGGTCGGCGCGAATTTCCCCAAGCGCGATGCGCTCGATACCCGCATTGTCGAGGAAACGCGCACCGGCACGGCGAAATACGGGAAAATCTGGAACGGCGGCGGTACAGGCATCATTGATTCGCAGAAGGACGTGGGCGGGTGGCCGGAACTGAAGTCCGCTCCCGCGCCCGCCGACTCCGACCGCGATGGTATGCCGGACGCCTGGGAAAAGAAGCGCGGCCTGGACCCGAACGACGCGAGTGACGGAGCGAAGGATCGCGATAAGGACGGCTACACGAATGTAGAGGAATACATCAACGGTCTTGTGGCAACGAGGAAGTGAATGAGAAATTAGAGATGGATAAGAACGGAAGCAGGCATTGTGATGCTTTCATCCAGGGACGATTTGAATTTATACGAGTCCCTCGATAAGCAGTTGTAAGTCGTTTCCGGCTTCTCCTAACCTGTTACAGTGCCATACAACTAACGCATATTGCGGAACTTTCGGTGAGTTCTTCTCATCAGAAATCCTCTGGGAATTGTCCAATAAAATGTTATATGGGAAATATCAGCCAATACTATTCAAGAGAGAACGAGGCGGCATTATGAGAACAGAAAAGTACGCACTTCGAGCGGCAATCTTCTCAGCCGCATGTCTGTGCATGGTCTGCGCCGCCGCAGGCGAACTCGCATTTCCCGGCGCAGCAGGCTTTGGAGTGCAGACGCCCGGCGGTCATGACGGCCGCATAATCAAGGTTACGAATCTAAACTCCGATGGACCGGGATCGTTGCGAGCGGCACTGGCCGTCAAGGGACGGCGGATAGTAGTCTTCGAGGTCGGCGGAATCATCGATCTCGACAGTACGATCCTGAAGATATCCGAGCCGTTTATCACCATCGCCGGGCAGACCGCGCCATCGCCGGGCATCAGCATCATACGCGGCGGCATGATCATCGAAGACACCCACGACGTAGTGATCGCCACATACGCATCCGCACCGGCGACGCCGGCCGCGAACGCGTATCGGGACCTGGTGTTCAACAGATGGTGGACCAGTACAAGCACCAAGGCCGATTCCGATGGCGTATGCCGGGTACGGGCGTTTTACGGCAAGCATCGTGTCGAGTCTCTGGGCCAAGAGAAGGTCATAATGCTGCTGAAAGACGAAGGCCGCAAAACAGTAACGTTCTGACCGAAGCGGTCTTCTTGCATCTCCGTGATCCTGTGACAAGAGTGTATGCACGTTCTTCCGGCCAAAGAGAGAATGGGGGTTGAATAGTAGAGTCTGTCGCCTATAATCAAGAACTGGCTGACCGGGTCCGACTCTACTTTCATCCGGCCGTGGCCTTTGCCCGGCAATGATGATCCAACCTGAGACAAGGAGCACTGGGGCAATGAAGAAAAACCAAGCAGACGAGAAACCGAGCAAAGTGATGGTGGTACGTACTTCGACGGTTCTTTGCGCGGTGATCCTTTTCACCCTCATCAACTTTGTACTTCTCTTCCTCATGTCCACGCACATCGTGAGTGATCCCCCAACCATAGCCGTGGAGTACATCCCCAAGGAACATCTCACGTTCAAGGATACTTTTGTCACCGTTGACGGCTATATGAGGCGATACAATGAGGCTACCTCCCGTGAAAAGAGGCGGCTCAGGAACACCGACTTTCACCGGGCATTAGTCGAGAAGCGGCTCATCGAACCGACGGACTAACCGTTCTGGGCGTAAGAAGCGAAACGGAAAAGCTCGCCTGGGTCCTGCAGGGCGTGCTGCAAACAGGTCAAGTCTCGACGAAATCACAGCACCCATGGGGGCCCAAGGCCACTGCTATAGGCTTCCGCCGATATGCGCAGAGATGCTCCTGTTCACGCGCATTGTTCGGCACTGGGTGGAACGCCTGGGGTGAAACCGCGTAACCAGGTCCCAGGCGTCGCGGAAAAATGAATTCGCGCTCGGATGTGAGCCAACGACTGCCGCATTTCCGATTACCGTCGGCTGCCCCCACAACTCCTTTGGGCCCTGACGAGGACAATCCCATCACCTTCGGTGGATTCAGGTGTGTATAGAGCAAACAGTAATCACAGACTGGTCACAAGAGAATTATCTCGACCAGTCTAAGATCGCAGATTAGCGCAGCATCCCCCTCTGCCTTCTTGATCGCGAGCCTTGCCCCGTAGCAGCATCACCCTCAGAAACGAAACGCAGGCTCTAAGGCACAAAAAGGCCAGATACTCGAGTTCGGCGTGGACACGATATCTCTAATATGTCGGGATCTTGTTGATTACCAGATCACGGCTGGCGGCGCCGTGCTGGCAACTCGAACTTCTCGCCCTTCATTTTCTCGAACGCTTTCTTCTGCTCGGCAGTCAACAGTGCAAGGGCTTTCTTCTCCGTCTCCTCGCGTAGCTTGGTGATCTTTTCGCGCAGCTCGGCCATCTTCTCACGCCGCTCCTCCCGGCTCAGATCGCGCAGCGGGGCGTAGGCCTTGGTGACCTTGTCCTGCGTCGCTTTGTCCAGCGCCGCCGCCTTCTTCTTTTGCTCGTCGGTGAGTTCCAGGCGACCGGCGATCCACCTATTGTTCAGAGCATACAGGGTGTCTCTGACCTGGAGGCGGATCTGGAAGAACCGCATCATCTGCTCTCTGGAAAGGACTTCGCGGAGCTCCCCGCGGGCCTTTCCATCGAACTGGTTGCTCAGCTCGGTCATCTTCGCTCGCCGTTCCTGCATGTCCTCGATGTCCCGCAGGCCGGCATACTGCTCCCTCATTTCTGCCCGTAGCTTCTCGCTAATCTGATTCACCTTGCCGATCTGTTCCTCGTTGAGCTTCAACTCTTTCTGGACCTGTTCCACTCTCAGCAGACCCAGCAAGCTGCCGCGCGTCCCACCAAAGCCGCGTCCCCGGCCAGGAGCTTGCGCCGCAGTGGCGGCAAATGCTGCGGTCACGAACGCGAACACTAAGACCAATACCAGATAACTGCGCACTCGGTTCATCTCACCCTCCTTTTCATTGAAGTCTCAGAACCGTTAGCCATTGACGGCTCGCCAGGACCCTCGGGACCGTCCCAAGGAAATAGGCCCCGCGCCTATGGTCTGGATTGTCGTGGGCCCGGTCACGCTTGTCAAGCGTTTTCCTACTCTCCAAAAGAGTCACTGAGTGAACCGAGAGTGCGAACCGCCACCGATCTGCTCGGCATTATGCCGTGCACAGGCCTGGCGCCACCTTCAATGGGGAAAGCGTGCGGTTTTCTCTTATCGGGCGATTATCAAGCAAACGTGAGAGAAACGCTTTTCAAGGAAGCGACGGAGGCAGATCCCCCCTTTCCACTACTATCGAGGGCGTGAATCCCGCATCGGCCAGATTCTCAGGACAGCGGCGAGACAGAGGCACATCGAGGGATTGGAAGCCTTACGCAGGGAAAATCTTAAAACATGTGGGGAGGGGACAAAGTTGAAGACCGGCGTGAATGGGCACCCGACAGGAGATGGCATGAGGCCAGAAAGGATCAAGGATATATCTTGATTCTTGGCGCCTGCCGAGTAAGAATTGCGATGTCTTACACGAACCACGCCCTCGGCGTGGTTGGGCAGTGGTCATTCTGAAGGGATAAAAGAACCTGCAATCAAGAAGGGAACACGAAGATGAAACGGAGAACGTTTTTGAAGCTTTCCGCCGGAGCGATTGTTTCGGGTATCGTCTCTCCCAACGTAGTCGTCGCTCGGGCTAAGGATCCGATGAAGCGGATCGGAGTGAGCAGCGTGACATTCCGTGCCCGCTTCAGGCAGACGAAAATCAAGAACCATCCCCCAATAAACGAGCTCAAATTGGTGGATGTACCGGAGTACTTCGCAGACCGGTTCAAAGTCCACAATGTAGAATTCTGGAGCAAGCACTTTGAGTCGCAATCCCCGGCCTATCTCCAGAAATTAAAGAAACGAGTCGCCGAGACCAAATCCATACTAATCAACGTGCAAATTGATGAACGATATAATCTGGCCGATTCCAGTGAAGAAAGTCGCCAGAAGAGTGTAGCCTTCTTCAAAACCTGGATTGATTCGGCCGTCGCGTTGGGCTCCAAATCCATCCGAGCCAATACGGGAGGCGGGGCCGCCGATTCCTGCATTCGCTCTTTCAGGGAAATTGAGAAATACGCGAAGCAAAAGGGAATCCTTCTCCTTGTAGAGAACCATGGTGGGTTATCTTCCGATCCCGAGGCGCTAATTCAGGTAGTAAAAGCAATCGGCAGTAAGAATCTGGAAATCCTTCCGGACTATGGAAACTTCCCACCGGGGATTCGCTACGAGGGCCTTAAGGCGATACTGCCCTACGCCAGACATCTGATCTCCGCTAAGACCCATCAGTTTGATGAAAACGGAAAGCACACCGATTTTGATTTCGATCGTTGTATGCGAATGGCTCAGGCCAGTGGCTTTCCTGGTTATTACTCGGCGGAATACTACGACGGTCACGGCAAGCCTGTGGATTACGAAAAGGTCACCGACTGGATGATCGAACACATCAAAGCAAACCTATGAGATTCGTAGAGACTTCGCGGTCTCGACAAACGACGCATAGCGCGTACGACTGGGAATGAGAAAGTGCTATGAAGGTGACACACATCTGGAATTCGAGTCAAAGACCGACGGTTTCTTTTGAACTGTTTCCCGCGCCATCCGAAAAAGCAGTTGAAAACCTGCGAAAATGAATCGCTGTGCTGGCTGCCGTGAAACCGGATTTTGCTTCAGTTACCGTCGGGGCTGTGGATCCACGCGGGAAGGTTCCCGTGAACTTGTAGAGAAACTGAAAAGCGAAAAGGGGAAGGAGATCAATTATGAAACTGAAATCAGGTTGGGTTGACGCAATTCTCATCGCTGTCGGGTTGTCCACGATGCTGGCCGTCATGGGTTTTCCGTCTCAGGCTGCAGCACAAGAGAGAAAAGTCTCTGTCTCGCCGTCGGAGCTGCGGGCTGTCATAAGAAAGGCTATCGAGGAAGCCTTTCCGAAGGGGCAGATCCTGAGAATTGAAAAGGAGGTTGAAGGGGAGGATCCTGGCCAATATGATGTGGACATACGTTCCGGCGCAAAAGAGTACGAAGTTGAAATTTCCCCGGAAGGCAAGGTCATTGAGATCAAGGAGAGGATGCCTGAAACAACAGCCCCGGACCGCAAGCAAGGCAAGAAATGGACGAAGTTTTTCGATCAGGAGAACCGCACCTTCTCTTCGGTTGGCAGGAATCGGTTCTTTATTCTGGAACCGGGTTATCAACTGGTGCTGGAAAGCCTCAAAGAAAAAGTGGTGATTACCGTCCTGGATGAAACAAAGAAGATCGGCGGTGTAGAAACGAGAGTTGTGGAAGAACGGGAAGAAAAGAACGGAGAACTGGTGGAGGTCTCGAGGAACTTCTTCGCCATTTGTAAAGAGCACGGCGATGTATTCTATTTCGGAGAGGATGTGGACGATTACGAGGGAGGTAAGATAGTCCGCCATTCGGGAGCGTGGAGAGCGGACGAGAAGAATTCGAGGGCTGGCATAATAATGCCCGGGACGATTCTCCTTGGGGCCAGACACTACCAGGAGATGGCGCCGAGCGCCATGGACAGGGCTGAGATCATAAGCGATGACGTGACTATGAAAACGCCGGCGGGGACATTCAAGAACTGCCTGAGAGTAGAAGAGACGTCCGGATTACACCCCGACGAAAAATGCTACAAAACATACGCACGAGGTGTGGGCCTGATTCAAGATGAAGATCTGCTTCTGACCAAATACGGATTTATCAAGAAATGAGTGGTAGGAATTGCTGAACCAGCGCGTGCAGCGCACACGCGGTTGTTCTGCCGCCGTAGTTTGTGCCACTCTTTGAGTTAGTCTTCCCTAAAGAGCTGTTGCCGGGACGCGGAGCCAAGCGCCAACGGCATCTGAATCGGTTAAGTTGTCGCGGCGAGGGGGGGACTCACCCGAAGGAGGTCGGTGGGAAGTCCGCGCCTTCGAGCCGCGCATAGTCTCGGAAAGCTCAAAAACGAAAGATAGCGTGCGGCTTTTCGAGGATCGCTTAGAACCGAAGAGATGCACCGGGAAGGAGACGAGCGCTAAATCAGTTGCGTCAAGAGAATGAGCTGTGCAGAATTACGGGCGATAGCAGCGCCACGCAGATGACAACTCAGCAAAAGCAAAGGCACGGGATATTAGGATAATAGGGTCCTCGTATGACGAGTATGGATACACTATGAAAAAGGGATTGAATCCATGAAACGTCGAGAGTTCATAAAGGACACAGCCTTCGCACTCGCGGGTGCGGTAGTGGTGGACCCACATCGTGCCGGCGCGAAGGGCTCCCAATATCGAGTTGCGGTGATCGGCAGAACAGGCAAAGGATATTACGGTCATGGGCTGGACGTGGTCTGGAACGACATAGACCAAGCTGAGGTAGTGGCTGTGGCGGATGAAGATACTAAGGGCCGTGCAGCAGCCGCTAAAAGGCTCAAGGCTCCCAGAGCCTACGCCGATTACCGTCGGATGTTGGAGAAGGAGCACCCGCAAATCGTAAGTGTGGCGCCGCGTTGGTCGGATTGCCACCGTGATATGGTACTGGCCTGCGCGGAGTTCGGTTGTCACATTTTCCTTGAAAAGCCGATGTGCCAGAGCCTTGAGCAGGCAGACGAGATGGTCGCTGCTCTTGAAAAGCGTGGTCTGAAACTGGCGATTGCTCATCAGACCCGGTACAGTCCAGCGTTGCGACATGTACAGGAGGTCATCGCAGAGGGCAGACTTGGGGACATGCTTGAGTTGCGGGGCCGGGGCAAGGAGGACCGCCGCGGAGGCGGGGAGGACCTGATGGTACTCGGAACCCATATCATGGATCTGATGCGGTACTTCGCTGGTGATCCACAATGGTGTTTCGCGCGCGTGAGAGACGGTGGCAAGCCAGTCACTAAAAGCGAAGTCCGCGACGGAGCCGAAGGCATTGGCCAACTCGCAGGCGATGAGATCCATGCTACGTATCGGTTCGAGGGAACAACGATGGGCTATTTCTCGACACACCGCGCCAAGCATGGAGCATCAAAACGCTTCGGCCATCAGATTTACGGAACAAAGGGGATTCTCACCATGACGACCGGCGCCGTGCCCGAGATATGGTTTGTGGAAGATGCCTCCTGGCAACCTGGACGGAGCAAAGCCCGATGGAAACAGATCTCCAGCGGCGGCATCGACAGGCCGGAGACCCTTAGTGACCCTCACCACCGTCTTGGCAATCGTCTGGTCGCGCTCGACCTCATACGCGCTATTGAGAAAGATACCCAGCCGAAATGCAGCATGTACGACGGGCGAGCGGCTCTGGAGATGATATTGGCCGTGTACGAGTCACACCGACAAAACTCGCCAGTCGCACTGCCATTGAAGAATCGCACGCACCCGTTGAGCTTACTGTGAGTCGTTCTCCCGAATCGCGAGGTGTGAATGCGTTGGTATCATAGCTACAGTGGCATAGTCACGGGGCCCGCCATTATGCGCCGCGTGAATTCGAAAAGGGGCGGTAGCCGTTCTGAGACGGCGTCAGCCGGGGTACGTTACGGGATTCAGGTCGAGTTATATTGCATATTTGGTTGGTGCTGGATTGTAGATACCGACCATGCGGGCAGTTGCGGAGAGGTAAGTTGAGCAAAACCGTATATTTCGTTTTTGGCATAAGAAGCCGTCTCTTTCGGTTTGAAAAACGTCTGCTTCCGGGGCACGGCCAACATGAGTCGGTTCTTCACGCCTCGCGCTTGACTCTGGCAGGCCCCTCAGAGTATCTAAGACAGTAGTCGAAAAACAAACCCTCGTGGTCTATAGGTCCGAAACTGAAAAAGGGGATTATGTCATGAATCCGCAGAAAATAGTTGTTGTACTTCTACTGCCTCTTGTTCTCTCCGGCATGCAGGCCACTCATCTGGAAGCCCAGGGACGAGAAGCGAACGCATTGGATTTGCCCGAAGGATATCTTACTCTGTGGTATCCGAAAGAAGCGGACAGGTGGGTCGAAGCTTTGCCTATCGGCAACGGCCGCTTGGGGGCAATGGTTTTCGGAGGGTGCAGTGAGGAACGACTCCAACTGAATGAGGATACGTTCTGGTCCGGTAGCCCTCACGACTACACGAATTCCCAGGCTCGTGAGTATCTGCAGCGGGTGCGGAGCCTGATCTTCGCGGGCAAGCACGAACAAGCCCAGCAGATCGTGGATGAGCACATGATGGGCAATCCCCGCTTCCTCCAGGCATACCAGCCTTTGGGTGATCTGCGACTGACCTTTCCCGGACACAACGAGGTTTCTGACTATCGAAGACAACTGAATCTGGGGTCCGGGATAGTCACGGTGGCATATCGCTCGGGCCAGGCCACATACACAAGGGAGGTCTTCAGTTCGTCTCCGGATCAGGCGATTGTGGTGCGCCTGAGTTGTGACAAGCCAGGCAGAATCCACTTTTCCTCCACTCTTGACAGTCCACACAAACATCAAATCCATACTGGACAACCCGGCCAACTAATCATGTCGGGACAGTGGATTGGGACGGGTAAGAAGGCCAGCCTGATTGCCCCGCTCACAGGTTCGGGATTGCGGTTCCAAGCTCGGCTCCTTGTTCAGGCCCAGGGGGGCAAGCTCATCGTAGAGGGCGACTCATTGGCTGTGACGGATGCCGACTCGGCTACGCTGATGATTGTGGCGGCCACGAGCCATAAGAACTATCGAGACATTTCCGCTGATCCGGGCAAGCGTTGCGAGAGGTATTTGCGCTCTGTGATCGGGAAAGAATACAGGCAACTGCGGTCTGCCCATGTGAGTGACTACCGCCGACTATTTGACCGGGTGAAGCTTAATCTGGGGAAGAGCGCGGCGATGAAGCTGCCCACCAACGTACGTTTGCAGAAAATGGCGGAGCAAGGAGGGGATCCGGCGCTGGCGGCATTGTACTTTCAGTTCGGACGGTACTTGCTCATTTCAAGCAGTCGGCCCGGCACCCAACCGGCCAACCTGCAGGGGATTTGGAACGAACATCTTACACCGCCATGGGGCAGCAAATACACGGTCAACATCAATACGGAGATGAACTACTGGCCGGCCGAAATATGCAATCTGGCGGAATGTCATGAACCTCTATTTGGGCTGCTTGAAGACCTTACCATCACAGGAAACCGAGTCGCGACGGAGCATTACGACTGCAACGGCTGGGTCCTGCATCATAACACGGATTTGTGGCGGGCGGCCGGACCGGTAGATTATGCATTCTATGGCATGTGGCCCAGCGGGGGAGGATGGCTGTGTCAACACTTGTCTCTGCATTACGAATTCGGGCAAGATAAGAAGTTTCTCGCCAAGAAGGCCTATCCGATTATGAAGGGAGCTGCACAATTCTACCTTGACTACCTGATCAAACACCCGCAAAAAGGATGGCTCGTTACCTGTCCTTCCAATTCGCCGGAGAACGCCCATCGGGCTCGACAGGGTGGAGTCAGTGTTTGTGCTTGCCCGACCATGGATATTCAAATCATCACGGATTTGTTCAAGAATTGCATCCAAGCTTCGACGACTTTAGGAATCGATCGCGAGTTTCGAGCAAAGCTGAAAGAGGCAGTGGAGCAGCTTCCTCCCATGCAAGTCGGTCAACACGGTCAGTTGCAGGAGTGGTTGATGGACGTGGATGAGCCGGAACCGACTCACCGCCATCTGTCCCATCTCTTTGGTTTGCATCCCGGAAATCAGATTACACCTGAGCACACGCCGAAACTGGCTCAGGCCTGTCGGAAGACGCTTGAGCGTCGCGGCGACGGTGGTACGGGATGGAGCCTGGCGTGGAAGATCAATCTCTGGGCACGCCTGAATGACGGCGAGCATGCGCATAACGTTCTCATGAATCTGCTCAGGCCCGGCCATACATTGCCGAACCTGTTCGACAGTTGTCCACCCTTCCAGATCGATGGAAACTTCGGAGCAACCGCAGGGATTGCCGAGATGCTGATGCAAAGTCATGCCGGACGAATTCACCTGCTTCCTGCCTTGCCCAAGGCCTGGGCGAGCGGACAAGTCCACGGCCTGCGAGCCCGAGGCGGGTTCGAAGTGGACATGGTCTGGGAACAAGGCAGGCTACAGAAAGCGATCATCAGGTCGGCCCTGGGAAACCCGTGCAGGATACGCTACGGCAATGAAGAAGTTGAATTTCCAACTCGCGAGGGACGTACTTACACATTGGGGCCGGACCTAAAATTGGGGGAAGCTGGCTGCCTCAGTCCGGAGACTCCGAAAAAGTCGAAAGCGAAGAAGAAATAGCCTGCCGGCTATCAGTCGGTTTGGGCACGGTGTTGCCGGGGCAAAGATCCTCGGTTGCGATAGGCGAGGGAGCCAGCTTCAGCGTCACGACCAGATCTGCGCCTGTCCGTCCCGCAAAACACAGCACTACCCTTACCTTTCGCCGAAAGAAGAGTGTGCGAATTAGGTCACGCCTTGGTCGGGAGGATCGCGTCCTTGGCAGCTTTAGCCATGCGGAATTTCAAAACCTTCTTGGCCTTAATCCTGATCTTCTCGCCCGTCGCCGGGTTACGGCCCCAACGAGCCTTTCGCCTCACGACCACAAGCTTGCCCAAGCCGGGAATGGTGAATCCATCCTTGGTGCCTTTGTAGGCCATAACCACAAGTGCCTCAAGAGCAGCCTTCGCTTGCTTCTTGTTGATCCCAGCGGCCTTTGCCATGCCATCTACGATTTGCGTCTTCGTCTTTGGTTTTGCCATGCGCACTGCTCCTTTCGTTGGGTTGTTGATTGAAACACTGCCGGTTCACCTTCCAGCTTTCGTAGCTGCGATCGCGCCCTCCGGCTTTTACTCCGGGATGGAGGGCAGCCAGTCGCTTGTACTTCCCCGCCCTCTGGCTGCTGCCTCACGAAATAGAGGAAGGACGTAAAACTGTACCTGCTCCAAGGTGATTGCTCCCTGCTTCCAGAGCTCGACAATGCGCGGATTGATGTCCATCAAGATCTCGGCAAGTCGTTCAGGATTGAACAGAACGGGCCCGGTCGCATCCCAGCCGTCGCCAAAGCTTCTTGGTCTCCCATCTCCGGGAGACCCTGACACCATCTCATATGCTCTGTCTTCATCGGCTGGGAGAGAATGAACTGATGCCAAGAATTGGTTGAGCGTGTCTTCCCAGTCTGCCTCCGCCCACAAGGGAGCAAGGGGACGAGCGGTGACTTCCTGCTCCAGTCTGTGTTTCGTTCGAACAGACATACGACCCACCCCTCCGTTTGACCACAACAAGTCAATAGCAAACCCATAGGGGCGTTCTCATCTTTGGGATTTTCTGTCAAGCCGGTTTCGGACGAAAAGCGATGAGAGCATCGGCGGCTGTCCCGAACTGAAACAGGGCACGGAGGTTGCAGCGAATCAGATTCCCAGAACGGCAGACAAGATATGCTGAGAAGCGATTCTTATGCTTCCGCCGTTCAATCGCCCTCCTCTGAACGAAAGGGAAGAAACGCCTCAAGTTCGATGGCGAGACACAGGAGAATTCGATGTCCGGCAGCCGCGTCCGCAAGTCCAAATCGGCAGAGACGTCACGGATGTACTGGGAGCAACCGCCCCCCCCACAGGTGGAGAACGTGAAAGGATTGCGGTCAGCCGACAGCCTCGTCAGGAAACCGTCGCCGTACACGCTCCGTTCCTGCCTGGAGCCACCGAAGTACGTGGACGCAACGAAGCGTTTGCCATCCCTACTGAAGCGAGTCAGAAACATGTCCCCACTGTACAGCCCCCCGTGTCCGGTACCCGCGGGCTCCCCACAATACTTCGGCTGCACCACGCCGTCTGTTACCGGGAAGTCTTCCGAAGAGGTCTGGCCGCCCACCAGAATGCTCCTGTCTGCAAGCACGATGACCTCGCGGGCCTCCTCCCACTCGGACCCGCCCAAGAAGATCGCAAACTCGATTCGGTATCCATACACTTTTCGATGTTCGTTGGCACCGCGCACGTCGCTGGACGGAACGGCGAGCAGCCATCCAACACTCACTACAAATAAGAAGCGAATCCAAGGCGGCAATGTGCCATGCTAACTCAGCTCGATACTCTTTCCGGCCGCAATTTCGCGGCGATAACGAAACACCGCGTTTTTGTGGGTTATACAGTCAACCGTTACGGGAGACAAAAAGTGTGAACGTCATCTGACAAGGATGTTTTCCCGGCATTCGGGTCTGCGCTGAACAACTGACATCGGGAAGCAGTCATAGCTGAGTATATGGGTGTACTGTGAACGAAATGAGAAAAACGCCATTGTTCGTGCGCACTCTGCCGGGATGCTCTAAAATGTTCGTCGTCAGTGCCACTATTCACAGGCTCCGAGTCGAGGTAAAGATGGCAACTTGCTTGCCCCCATCTCTTCCGTTTGTTTTGCAGGTCGCCACCGCTCGATAGATCGCACTTGTGTTGTACCATCTCATGGATATAATAGCCCGAGGCATTAATGCGTCAGGCATGGCGCCTGGGTTGTGGGGGCGCCCGACTGAATCTGGAGCACTACAATAAAGGCAAGAAAGAGGCTTTGTGATGAAACGATTACTCCTGGCAATTATCCTTGTTGGCTTGTTCTGCGCGAGGGCTTCAGCCACCAAGATACCCGGATGGATCACCTTGTCATCTGATTATCAAGGAGAGGGCAGCGAGCTCGTTATCTCGTGGGACTCCATACCGGGGAAATCTTACAGTATCATGGTCACGGACGAGCTGGACGGCGATTGGACGGAGCTCAACCCGGAGCCGGTTGTTGTCCCATCGCAGCTCGGCACCTACAAGGACCAGACCACCAGCGGCATCAGGTTCTACCGCGTGCGGAAGCTCGATACTGACCCGCCAGAGGTGGTGTATCTCTATCCCGAGAGTAACGCGATCGCAGTGAGCCGTGAGGAAGCGCTGACTATTCATCTTGCCGACGAGACAGGAATTGATTCGGCTTCCATAGCTTTTTCGGTTGGTTCCGGTCCAACGGTGGGGGTTGGCGACCCCAGACTAAGCTACTCCGACGGCGCTCTGACTTACACGCCTGATGCGGGTGAGTTCCTCGGTGATTACGGAGAAACGGTGACCGCTTCGCTTTCCGTGTCCGACACGCTCGGACACCGTCTGGAAAACTACAGTTGGCCTCTGAACCTGGAGCTCGAAGCGATCATCGCTGAGAATGTGAAGATTATTGACGATACCTCTCCCCTTACTTTTCTTTCGGCGGAGGATGACACGTACACGTTCAGTTATACAGGGGACTCGCCGGGGACCTCGGTGGGGGATATTCTCGCGAGCACAGACCCGGAGAACCCTTACAAGATAAAAGTGTTGACGGTCACAGATGATCCGGGTTCGCATACTGTGGATTTCCAGGCCGATCCGGTTTCGCTGGCGGAGCTTCTTGAACAGGGAAGCGTGCGAATGAGGCACACCATTGCTGAAGAGTCTCCGCTTGCACCGCTGTCCGCGGGAACAGGCTCGACGCCCCTGAATCCAGCGAAAATAGAACTGGACGGGATAACCATATACGATGATGAGCACATCACGGTGGAGATAACTTCCGGGTTCATCGAATTTGAGCCGGATTGCAGCGTTGCCGCGGATTGGGGCGACGGTGGGCTGAAATCGTTCGATACGGAGGTCACCGGAAAAATCAAGTTCAAGGCGATTGCCAGGGCCACCGCGAAGGCCGCTGTAACTTACGAAAAGAAGAAGAATCTAAAGACAATCAGAAAGTTCTTTGTGCAACTTGTTGGCTGGGTCCCCGTTTGGGAAGAAGTTGTGCTGGAGTTCAATGTCGGGTTCACCGCCGAGGCAGAAGTGGAAGGTTGGGTTGAGGCAGGGTTCGAGTCATCCAAGACCATAACGGTCGGTGCGAGTTTGCGTGATGGCGAGTGGAGAACCTATCGAAGACAAAAGGGCGATTTCACTCCGATTGAACCCACGTGGCAGGTCGGGGGGGGAGTCAACCTTCAGGTTTATGTCGAGCCTAAGCTGACTGTTTACCTCGAGAGCTTAGTCGGGCCTTCCGTCAATCTCAAGCCTTACCTCGAATTCGATGGGAAAGTTCAAGTCAATCCACCCTCTTACGAGTTAGCACTCTACGCGGGTTTGACGAGCGAGCTGGCGGTGGAGTTTCGCGGATGGGACGATAGCTGGGGAGAGCTTCCGTCGTGGACGCTACTCGACCTGAGAAAGATGCTCTGGCACAAAAGTTCTGCGTCGGGAAGCTCTGAGCCTGGCGAGACCTCCAAGCAGGCCCGGCTCACCCCAAGCGATGGAAAGACTCAAATGCACAACTTCGACACAGCAATGAACGAGACCCATTGGGTGAGGTTCGATGCCGAGGCGGATATGGGATACAGCATGCAGGTCTTGAACCCTCCTTCTGCTACGCACGGGCTCGAGCTTCGCCTTTTCGACAGTGCTGTCGACTACATAACTTACAAGGATACTCGAGCCCCATTTCTTGACTGGGTTTGCCCCGAATCGGGAACGTACTACCTGAGCCTGACACCCAGTTCCGGCGAGACGGGCACCTATGAGCTGACTATTCTCGCAGACGACCTCAACCCGACGGTGGACGCATTCGAGACGGATGATGAGGCACGTCTTGCCAAAAGCATCGCCTGCGACGGGACCGTTCAGAGCCGCAACTTTCACATACCTCCTGACGTAGACTGGGTGAACTTCTACGCTAAGAGGGACATGGGCTACCACATCGAGGTCTTGAACGTTTCTTCCAGTTTGCCCTCGGTCTACCTCTTCTTGTGCGACGCGGAGTTGAACGACGTAACCTCGAGTTCCTCCCGCCTTTCCGACTGGGTTTGCCCAAAATCCGGGACGTACTACTTGAGAGCGGACCACTCCTCGACGACCGGCAGCTACGAACTGAGAGTGCTGGCGGACGAATTCAACCCTGCCACGGACGACTTTGAGACGGATGATGAGGCAGGTCTTGCCAAAACCATCCCGTGCGACGGGACCGTTCAGAGCCGCAACTTTCACATAGTTTCTGACGTAGACTGGGCGAAATTCTACGCTGAGAAGGACATGGGCTACGACATCAAGGGCTTCAACGCTTCTTCCAGTTTGTCCAGGCTCACCGTCTTCCCGTGCGACGCGGAGTTCAACCGCGTGGCCTGGAACTCCGGCTCCTCAATCAGCCCCCTTTTTGACTGGGTTTGCCCGGCATCCGGAACCTACTACCTACAAATGAAAGGGAATGGCAAGGAGACGGGCACCTATGAGCTGACAATTCTCGCAGACGATGTCAACCCGGCAGTGGACACCTTCGAAACCGATGACGACGCAAGTCTTGCCAAAACCATTCCCAACGACGGGACCGTTCAGAGCCGCAACTTCCAGACACCCGATGACGTTGACTGGGTCAAATTCGATGCTGAAGCGGACATGGGCTACGACATCCAGGTCTTGAACGTTTCCCCGGATCCCAGCGGTCATGTTTACTTCGATCTCTACGATGCGGACATGGAGTACATAGCCCCCGGAACGCAGCGGCCTCCGGAAATGGATTGGCTCTGCCCTGCTTCCGGGACGTACTACCTGAAGGTCCGGCTGATTGGCGGCGACACGGGAAGTTATGAGCTGAGAGTCTTCGCGGATGAACTCAACCCGGACGCGGACGCTTTCGAAACAGATGACGAAGCCCGTCTGGCAAAAACCACAGCCACCGACGGCACCGTTCAGAACCGCACCTTCCACATGCGTTCTGACATAGACTGGGTGAAATTCGACGCTGTGAAAGACGCAAGCTATGAGATTAAGGTCTTCAACCTCTCCCCCAGTCTCATCCATAACGCCTTTTTCTTTCTCTACGACGCGGACATGCAATATATAGATGGCGGAACGAGTGGGCATCCGGAAATTGATTGGCTCTGCCCTGCTTCCGGGACCTACTACCTGAAGGTGGACTCGGGTTGGGCCACGGGAAGTTATGACCTGAAGGTTTCTGCCCAATAACTTAACCCATAGGCCGAAGGGCAAATTGACAGGGAGCCGTGGGCGTAGCGAAGCACATCGAATATGCCCACATAAACTCCTTGTTCCCAGTCAGACTATCGTCTCCGTCTCCATGGAATTTTAAGGGTAGATAGGTTGAAGCAGTGTGTGTTGCTGGTGTAAGCGTGTCCTGGGCGAACTCCGCATTCAACACCTCTGTCCCAACCCAGCGCAATTCGCTGAGGCGTTCACGCGCTAAACACCGAAAAGGGGCCGGGCCTCGCAGGCCGCAGACCCCGGCCGGAGCCTGCGAGCGATTTTGACGGTTTCTTTGACGTCCGGCCAGGCACGTGGCGGAAATCGCATGTCAAATGAGATCATGTCAATTTTGCCGTAGTTAGTGGACAGTCCCCGAATCTGCTCGCGGTGCCGACTGCTGCGACCCCGTTCCCAGCCCTAAGAGAGTAGGCAGACAGAACCAAGACAATCATAGTGGGGAGTAAATAGAAATACGTTGAAACCCTATGTCACATAGGGTAAGTAGACCCGAGGCGCCACGGTTTTAGCCCGTCACCCGCCACAGTTTCCTACCGCCCTTCACACAATGCGGAGCTGGCCAACGCCGTCAACAGGATTAGCCTCGGGTGAGGCATGGAAAGGGAGACGCAACAACCAAAGTCAACATAAACCGCGGCCGCGTGGGGGGGGCACAACGTCAGCGCGGTGTTATTGCTCAGCGTTCCGGTCAACGGCAAAAGAGCAAGGATGAAACAGGGAACTCCGGCTTCGGACATAGGCTTGAGGTAGTCACGGTTAGAGGGGGGCAATAGAGGGGCTGTCTTTCAGTCTGACTGTTTGGCTTTTCCACTGCCATTGCTCGGCCCTGAATCGACAATGGATATTGACCGAGCGACCAGGAAATGCTACCCTTTTGAACAGACGTGGAGGGAGAGACTGAGGCCTTCGTCCTCACGAACGGGCAAAAAGCGGCTCTGGCGCCGGGTCCGCGGCTCTCAGGACGCCATGACGGTTTATAGATGGGCAAGTCACTTACTGATCTCCCGAGAGAGAAGATCGCAGACTTCTGTAGCAGAAATCACATCCACAAAATCTCACTTTTTGGATCGGTTCATCGAGGGGAATCTCGGCCAGAGAGCGATGTGGACCTGCTGGTTGAATTCGACCCGAACCATATCCCTGGGCTCATCAGGCTGGCTGGTATGGAGCTTGAGCTAACTGACCTCTTGGGGCGAAAGGTGGACCTGAGAACACCGGAAGACCTCAGCCGGTATTTCCGTAAAGAGGTCATGAATTCAGCACGGGTGCTGTATGCGGAAGGATGATCTTATCCGTCTTCGTCATATGTTGGACGCCGCAAGAGAGGCGATGCGTTTCGCTCAAAGCCAGACCAGAGGCTCACTCGACACCGACCGAATGCTGACACTTGCCATTGTCAAATCTCTGGAAATCCTCGGCGAGGCGGCTTCGAAGGTATCCAGAAAACCCGCAACGCCTTGCCCGAGCTGCCCTGGCCCAGTATCATCAGCATGAGAAACCGTCTCATTCATGCGTACTTTGACATCAACCTTGACGTTGTCTGGAAAACCATAACCGAGGATCTACCCCACCTAATCCCTGACCTTGAGCAGGTCATTCCGACTGAAGAATAACCTCTTGGACGGCACTTCTCATCTCAAAGGCTTTCCCCCCCGACCAAGAAAGCACAGACACCTATTGTTGACTGTACCTTTCTACAGTTGACAATCGCGCACTTCCGCCACAGTACGTGCGAACGATGAAAAAACGCCGAGAGCGGGCTCTCAGAGAGGAGCCTTTGTCCAGGGGAGTCGAGATATGTGGCGAAAACGCCTTTCGCATGTTCGTAATCAACGATTTGACCACCTGTTGCGAACGCACATGCTGTTACGGATACGGGGATCCGATTTTGGGTCGTTAGGAGACGCCTTCTATCACCCACGGATTCTTACTCCTCGGGCGTGAAAAGGATTGTCATTTTATCTGATTTTGGGCAAACTGCCTGCGGCATCCATGCCTCTTCTTCGAACGCGGATGTACGGCGCTACACGGGACGATACCGGCGTCTCATTGTGCATGAATCGCGTTACGAAAGGTTCACTGTTGTGAAAAGTGCCTTACATTTGAGGAGCTTATGTTGAAAGGAACATCGTGGCTCGCCGCCATCCTGAGTGTTGTTGCTGCATGCGTGGTTCTGGTCTTCGTCAACCTGAGAACCGGGAAGAAATTGTCAACCGCCAGAGCCGAGCTGGTGTGCTACAGAAACGTAGTAGCTGACCTCGAGAGTCGTGCTCAGGACGCGGAATCGGGACAAGATTCCACAAATCGAGTGATCCGAGAATTGCGGCGAGAGGTTGCCGCGCACCTGGAGCGGCGAAAAGAGGACAGTCTTGTTATCGAGCAACTTTGGCGCGCGCTACAACCGGATGTTCGCGGGGCAGAGAAAGGCGTTCGATTCGACGGCGAAGCGATCAGGAAATTGCTTGCGTCTTCGGAAGGCAACCTGGAAGCCGTTATCGGTCAGATTCTGACCGCTGAGGGGATCGGGGCCACGCTGGAAGAACACAGCGGAGACGCGACCTACTGGGTCGCCGCGGCCTCTCTCGTACAGGACAAGGATGCGGCTCTCAAATATCTCGAGGAGGCCGCCAGACTCTATCCGAAATCGGCGGTGGTTCTTTCGTCACTCGTGGAGGCGCTCATGGCGAAAGGACAATTTGATGAAACCACGATGGCGCACATAGCGCAGTTGAAGCAAGTTGATCCGACGAATTCTCTTCCAGATTACTATGAGGCCAATTGCCGGTTTCAGAGCGGGGACATCCAGGGAGCGCTGCAATCTCTGGCCGAAGCCAGCCTCAAGGACAGGTTCGCTGACAACGGCATCGGTCTCCTGATGGCACGATGCGACTACCTGTTGGACGAAGGATGTTCCGACCCAGTCGCCAAGGGATTGGCTGCATTCACTCTGCCTTTGAGGGACATGGCGATGCTCCGCGCCGTAGCACGAAGTTCCATGGAGCAAGCACGCGCTTCCATCTCAACAGGAAAATACGAGGACGCTCTCCGGATTGCCGACTCCGTCGTGAGGATGGGAAGGAATGTTTCCTCTTCCGGGCGTTTCCTCGTTTACGACCTTGTAGGGATGGCGTTGCAGGAATCCGCGCTCAACGAACAAAGAAGAATCTATGAAGGGACCGGGAATGCTTTCCAGATTGAAGACATTGACTCACAGTTGCGGGCTATCAAAGATCGCCTTTCCGTCATCAAGGTGATGGCAGGCTCCTTCGGAGACGTTCTCCAAAACATGACCGAGCAAGAGATCGCCAACTATGTTGAGGGGACGATACGGAACGGAGAGTTCTCTACGCTCCGCGATATGCCAGGTGTAACCGAGGCGTTGGAACGAGCACGGAACTAAGCCCCATAAGTTCCCTGAGCCGCCTGACGGAAGGTCGGCCCATAGCCTTCTTACGCGTAGGAGCGTCTGCGGAATTCGTTGAGCGCTGTGAGGAAGACGCCTACCCGCTCTTTTGCTGTGCTCCAAGCACAGGCATGCGAATAGGGGAACCAATTGGGATGATAAAGGGAACAACTCACGGCACATTCTAAACGTGGTCGGATTCGTCCCTGTATGAATCCGACCGGGCCCGAGTTCTTCCAGTGTGGTCGAGATATGTGGCGAAAATGCCTTTGGTGCGACCGTAACTTCCGAAGGAGCTGGCAATTACGAGCAAACAATCTGCGCAAAATCACGGAAACGGATTTTGCCGGTCAGAACGCACTTCTTTTCGCGTAGGAGTACTCGCTTCTTGAGCACGGATCCAAGTTGCTGTGATTGCTTTCTGGTAACAGTCCACTCCCCCCAAAGCCGAAGTTACGTCTGCTGCTTGAACCCCGGCTTTTCAACCGCAGAGGCACGGTACCAGACCCGGATGCCAATCACTGGATTTCGATTCTGTAGAACTTCCACTTCGGCGCTGTGTCGGGGTCGACCCAGGTGGTCAAGGAACCCTCCGAGGGGACTATTGCTTCCTCGTTCCAACTTTTAACAAGCAGGTCGAGACAGGACTGGAGAGTATATCTTTCCCCTGGCTGGGTGATTCGAATGATCCGGAGCTCACCCGATTCCTCCTTTCTGATAGCTGCGGCGGTCAGAGTTGCGGGCATGTACTCGTAAGCCCCCATGTCCACTTCCCATGCGACAGGTCCGGGCAGGATTCGCGGATTCCCCTTTATATCGTACGCTTTCCACATCCACTCGTCGGTTTTGCCTTTGTCAACACACGGGGATTCCGCTGGAAGTCGATAATCGTTATCCTCGTACGTCGAAGGATCGTCATCCGGCCCGTCCGGGTCAACGAACCGGGGGGACTCACCGGTGTTTCCATCCCCGGCCCAGCCCCCTTGCACGCAGCAGTACGTGACATTAGGCGAATCCCCGACCTGGCCGGTGTTTCCCCAGATAATGCAATTCGAGATCGTTCCCCCGCATCCATAGAGACCTCCGCCGTAACTCGCAGAGTTTCCATATATCGTGTTATTCCGAATGGAGCCGTTACAGAAAGCCAACCCTCCTCCGTGCCAGCTGTCTGCTGACCCAACAATGAGGTTGTTTTGGATGACGCCATCGCAGTAACCCAGACCACCGCCGTTCCCGGCAGTCGAGTTTCCGAAAATCGTGTTGTTCTGGACGACTCCGTTGCAGTACGCCACCCCGCCGCCATGGCCTGTCGCCACGTTTGCCGTGATGATGTTCGCTTCGATCCTGGCTTGGCTTCGTTGCTCCTCAGCGCCTCCGCAGATCCCACCACCGTTGACACCTCTCCCGTTCCGGACGGTAAAGCCCTTAAGGACGCAGGTCTCGTCCTCTGTGCCGGCGAACGTCACAACCGAACCAGCTTTGCTGCCATCTATGACGGTTTGTTCGACCACGCTCCGATCCGTCGGGTCCGTGCTCCGAAGAACGATTTCCTTGCCATTGAAATCAATGTTCTCCTGGTAGATTCCTTGAGTCACGATTACAGTGTCGCCAGCGTCTGAGGTCCTATTTATCGCTTCCTGAATCGTTCCGAAAGCTGTCTCAGGGGAAGTCCCATCTCCGGATTGGGAGACTGCTCCATCCACATACCACGTCTCCTCCGTAGGTCCGCTGAAAATATACTCGTACGCGCCCATGTCCACCGTCAGAGAATCCCGTCCCTGGAGAATGCGGGGATTCCCGTCCAGGTCAACCGCGTCCGCCATCCAGTCTTCGTTCTTGCCAGCGTCCACGCATGAGGAGCCCACCCACAGGCGGTAGTCATTATCTTCGTACGTGTTCGGGTCATCGTCGGGCCCGTCCGGGTCAACGAACCGGGGGGGCTCACCGGTGTTTCCATCCCCGGCCCAGCCCCCTTGCACGCAGCAGTACGTGACATTAGGCGAATCCCCAACCTGGCCGGTGTTTCCCCAGATAATGCAATTCGAGATCGTTCCCCCACATCCATAGAGACCTCCGCCGTAACTCGCAGAGTTTCCATATATTGTGTTATTCCGAATGGAGCCGTTACAGAAAGCCAACCCTCCTCCGTGCCAGCTGTCTGCTGACCCAACAATGAGGTTGTTTTGGATGACGCCATCGCAGTAACCCAG
>Ga0315551_10000614_pt1 | contig 28383 bp, 27 predicted proteins | sample SalMarSW160290MG_FD_203678 | JGI IMG/M metagenome (GOLD analysis project Ga0315551, IMG submission 203678) | Salt marsh sediment microbial communities from the Plum Island Ecosystem LTER, Massachusetts, United States - Salt Marsh Sediment SW1602-90 ...
ATGGCGCGCGCCAGGGGTACCATCGGCAATGAGAGCGCCATCGACGACCTTGTCCGCCCTGCCTATTTCACCCCGGAGACCAAACGCATCAACGAGCTCTTCTTCGAGATGCGCGACAACGGCTACCGGATGGCGGTAATCGTCGACGAATACGGCGGCACGGCGGGGATCGTAAGTTTGAGTCGACTCGTCGAGGAGATTGTCGGGGAGGTCGGCGATGAACTGGCCGGGGTGGAAAAAGACTACGAGATAATCAACGAATACACCTTCCAGATTGACGGCAGCATGCGCATCGACGAGGCGAACAAAGAGATGGAACTGGGCCTGCCGGAAGCGGAAGATTATGAAACGGTCGCCGGCTTTATCCTCTCCCTCCTCGGCCATATACCCCGTCGCAACGAACAATTAAGGTATAAAGGCTTAAATATAGTGATAACCGATATGAAAGGCCAGAAAATAGAAAAAGTCCTGCTCACCCGCGAAAAACAAAAGCGATCTAAACCCGCGGAAAAAGAAGGATAATCATATGGGCGGCACTGAACTGATATATTTAATACTGATTATCGTCTTCATCGGGCTGACTGCCTTCTTCTGCAGTTCGGAGACGGCCTTCCTTGCCCTGCAGAGGGTCAGGCTGGAGCACCTCGTCAGCACCCGGATAAAGGGCGCCGGTCTCGTGGCGAAAATGATTGAAAAGCCGGAGAAGCTCCTCTCCGTCGTCCTGCTGGGTATCAATATCTGCAATACCGCCGCCGCCGCCCTGGTGACCGCGCTGGCGGTGGATATGTGGGGCGAACAGGGTATCCTTTTCGCCACCCTGATTATCACTGTGGTTATCCTTATCTTCGCCGAAACCACTCCCAAGTCGTACGCCGCCCGGCATTCGGAGAAGATGGCGCTGTTTTACGCCCGCCCCCTGGGATTTGTATCCTGGGTATTTACGCCGTTTGTGGCGGTCTTAAGCTGGATAGCCTCCGGATTCGCCGGGATATTCGGTGGAATCCCCGTCCCCAGGACGCTGGCCAGTCCGGAGGAAATCCGCACCATGATATCGGTGGGGCACAAAGAAGGCACCGTGGAAGAAGCCGAGGCCAGGCTGTTGCACAAGGTCTTTGAGTTCGGTGACCGCCCCGCCGACGAGGTTATGGTACCCCGTCCGGAGGTTGTCGCTATTGAGCATGGTTCCAGGCTGTCCGACCTTCTGGCGCTCTACGCCGATAGCCCTATGTCCCGCTTTCCGGTCTATATCGAGAACATGGACAACGTCGTGGGCGTGCTTTCGGTAAAAGACGTTCTCATGGCACTGGCCAGGGGCACCGCCGGCGAGGAAAGCACCATAGACGATCTTGTTCGTCCGCCTTATTTCGCCCCCGGGTCCAAGCGCATCGACGAGCTTTTTGCCGAAATGCGTGACGAAAACTACCGGATGGCGGTAATCGTCGACGAATACGGCGGCACGGCGGGTATTGTCACCCTTACCCGCCTGGTCGAAGAAATCGTCGGGGAGGTCGGAGATGAACTGGCCGGGGTGGAAAAGGACTACGAGATAATCAACGAATATACCTTTCAGATAGACGGCAGCATGCGCATCGATGAGGTCAACGAAGAGATGGAGCTCGACCTGCCGGAGGGGGAAGACTATGAGACGGTCGCCGGCTTTATCCTCTCCCTCCTGGGCCACATACCCCGCCAGCACGAGCAGCTCCGCTATAAGGGCCTGAAGATGGTCATAACCGAGATGAAGGGCCTGAAAATCGAGAGAATCCTGCTCACCAACGAGCGCCGGGCCGCGGCGAAGCGTAATATTGAAAAAAAACCGGATAAACCGGAAAAACAGCCGTAACGGCCTTAAGGCCCGGAAGTATCCCGCATTGACGATATTATTACCCCGGGAGAATATATGCAGCGTATCCGTATCAGGTTTAGTCGGGGAGAAGAGATAAAATACATCTCCCATCTCGATTTAATGCGTCTGTGGCAGCGGGTGCTCAACCGTGCCGACGTGGCCCTGGCTTACTCGGAGGGATTTAATCCTCACCCCCGCATGTCGCTGGCCGCGCCGCTGGCGTTGGGTGTAACCAGCGAAGCCGAGTTGATGGATATCGTCCTGACGAAATGGTCGTCGCCCCATGCCTTTACCACCGCCGTGAGCCGCCAGCTGCCGCGCGGCGTCGAAATTCACCAGGTCTATAACACCCCCCTGACCATGCCGTCGTTGCAGTCCCAGGTACGCTTCGCCGAATATAACGTCGAGATAGAAACTGCAAAAAAGCAAGAGGATATCGAATCAGGTATCGCTGCCCTGCTGGCCAGCGAAACTCTTCCCTGGCAGCACCAGCGGGACACCGGGCCGCGCCGCTACGATATCCGGACTCTAATCGACGGTATCTGGCTCGTTAGTTGCGATAATGGACGCTGCGTCGTAGGGATGAGGCTGCGCTGCGACTCCAACGGCTCGGGGAGACCGGAACAGGTCGCCGCCGCCCTCGGCTTTGAAAAATACCCCACCTCGATACACCGCACCCGGCTGATTTTACAGGCAAAATAGCACAGACCAGGAGTATGATTTTACTACCATGTCAGAACTGACCCCGGAGCAGAAAGTCCTCCGCTATATCAAACGCCACCGGCTGGTGACGGACGGCGAAAAGCTGCTCGTCGCCGTGTCCGGCGGGCCGGACTCCGTCTGCCTGCTGGATGTCCTCTCGAAGCTGAAAAAAGAGCTGGATATTGAGCTGCATGTCGTCCATCTCAACCATAATCTGCGCGGCGCCGAGTCTGATGCCGATGCCGCTTACGTTGAAAAACTGGCGCGGCGACTCGGTATTCCTGCCGTTGTGGAATCGAGGGACGTTAAAGCCTACCGGTCGGAGCGCCGTCTTTCTCTGGAAGAAGCAGCGCGTGAAGTCCGCTACTCCTTTCTGGCGCAGGTCGCCGAATCGGTGGGGGTGGAAAAAGTGGCGGTGGGGCATACCGCCGATGACCATGTCGAGACCATCCTCATGCACCTCCTCAGGGGCAGCGGAATGCGGGGACTGCGAGGGCTGTTGCCCGTCAGTCGCTGGCAGGCCGCTGGGCAATCACTCGTTATCATCAGGCCGTTGCTTGAACTGACCCGCGAAGAAACTGCCGCGTACTGCCGACGGCATCGTCTGGCCCCCCGCGTTGACGCCTCCAACCTTTCCACGGAGCCTTTCCGGAATAAAATCCGCCGTCAACTGCTGCCGGAACTCCGTAAATATAATCCCAGGGTGGCGGAAGCCCTGCTCCGCACCGCGCGCATCGCCGCCGACGATCTGGCTTTCATAGATGGAGAAGTCGCCCGACTGTGGGAGAAAATAGCGCGCGTGGAGAAAGACGGCGTCGGTATCAGTAAGAGGGAATTTTCGGTCCTGCCGCCGGCGTTGAAACGTCACCTGCTGCGCGCCGCCGTGGAATCGGTGCTCGGTAGCCTGAAAGACATCGAGGCCGGTCACATCGAAGATATGATGGATACCCTGGATAAACCGGCCGGGAAGGCGGTAGACCTTCCCGGCGGACTTAGCTTCGCGGTCGAATACGATAGATATGTATTGTCTCCCGATTCCTCGTCCCTGTGCCCGTTTCCTGTTCTGGAAGGCGAGGCTCAACTGAATATCCCCGGCCGTACCGCCGTTCCGGGATGGGATATCGAGGCCGCCGTGCTGCCTTCATTGAGGACGGGCGAGGCGGGCGCGAATGAAGCCGATTTTACCGCGTGGTTCGATTTTTCCGCAACCGGCGATAAGTTGATCGTGCGCGGTCGCCGACCCGGCGACCGCTTTCAGCCGCTGGGCATGGGGCAGACCAAAAAGCTTAACGAGTTTATGATTGACGCCAGGATACCGCGGACCTGGCGCCGCCGCGTCCCCATCGTTTGCTCGCCGGGCCAGATTCTCTGGGTGGTCGGCTGGCGAATCGATGAGCGTGTCAAGGTTTCGGACAGCACTAAAAGAGTTCTCCGTCTGGAATTCAAGCGCCGCTAAATATCTATGCCGGTCGGCTCCGCCGCTTCAACGGTCTCGCCGTTTTCGTCTCCTCGCTTCTGCCAGCGCAGCAGGAGGACAATAGCAGACACTATTACCGCCAGCACCGCCGCGTAGACCTCCAGTTGGACGAGCCCGTAAAATCCGTTTTTCAGGTAAGCGTACTGAAATACCACCGCCCCGTAGTTGAGAAGGCCGTGCAGTACGCCGGCGATTAGATAGAACTGCCACCCCTTGCCTTTGGCGAGTCCGTAGCCGACCAGCGCTGAAACCGCGATGTGAAAGCCCACGGCGAAGAACCTTTCCCAGAACCCCGCAATCCCTGTAAAACCGTCGGTCTGTATTGCGTTGAGCGTCCAGCCGGCGGCGAAAATCCTGCCGTGCGCCCAGAACGCTTCGAAAATGCCGAAGGCCGCGCCGGCAATCGCCCCTATTGCCAGTCCCAGCCTGGGGTCGATATTCCTGCCGCTGCGCCACCACCACGCGACCATCGGCACCATCTTGGCGCCTTCCTGCACCAGCCCGCTTATCAGCACCGCGGGTATACCCGCCAGCAGCAGCCAGTCTAAAACGGTCTCATCGCTCCAGAAATGCCCTATCGCCTGCGAGGCCCAGGTCTGGAGCGGTATCTGGACGAAAACAACCGCCGCCAGCGCCAGGAAAGCGCTGACCACCGCTACCGCCCAGAGCCAGTACTTCTTGAAAAGCGGCGGCCAGTGGGCGCAGAGCCAGATGGCCCCGAAGGCGAGAGCCAGGCCTATGGCGATGAGCATCATGTCCCAGTTAAGCCCCGGATAAATGAAAAAGGATTTCAGGAATGCCATCATTTGTTCCCACATAATATTCTCCTCGATTATAATATACGCTTCAGGCGCGGATTAGGCGTGATGCCCGGTATTCGACCGCGCTTCGCAATCGCCTTGCCCTCTATTTCGTGGAGGTCGGCGGTAAAATCTATCGGCTTCGCCCCGCTGATATAGCTCCCCACGCCGAAACCGTCCACCGGCGCCTTGCTTTCCAGGAAATGAGTAATGCGCTCCGGGTTGACGCCGCCGCTGACGAATATCTTAACATGGCCGAAACCCGCCTGGTCGAGCCGGGCGCGTACTTCGTTCACCAGCTCCACCGTAACTCCGCCCCGTTCGGAAGGCGTGTCCAGTCGCACGCTTTGAAGTTTCTCCCGCAGCGCCCCGGCTACCCGCAGGCTCTCCTCCGCTTCGTCCTTGAAGGTGTCCACCAGCGAAACGCGCGGCACCTCCGGCGGCATGTGCCTGTCGAAAAGCATGGTGGCCTCGACCGTGTCGCCCACGATGATAATCAGGGCATGGGGCATGGTCCCGGAAGCCTCCACGCCGGCCAGTCGCGCCCCGGCGATGCTGGAGCAGCCGGTACAGCCACCCACCACCGCCGCGTAGTCCATCACGCCCGCCACCGAGGGGTGCACGTGCCTCGCCCCGAAACTTATCAGGGGTACTTCACCGGCGGCGTCGACGCACTCCCGGGCGGCCGTAGCCCAGCCGCTGCAGTGCGCCAGTATCCCGACGATGGACGTTTCATAAACGCCATAGCTCTGGTAGGGAGCGGTGATGCGCAGCGCCACCTCCCTGCGGGAAATCGTATCTCCCTCCGCAAGGGCCCACACCTCGCGGTTGTCCGCGGGCAGGACTTCGGTTAACAGCGCTTTGACTTCCTCGATGCCGCAGAGTATCCCGGACCGACTCCCGAACACCTCCATGGTTGCTACCGGGTTGCGGTTCTCTTTACGCAGAATATCGATGGTGCGGACGAAGTATATATCGGCGGTATCGCCGGAGAGGACTTCCGGCGACGGTTTAAATTTCGGCGTCGGCATGGTTCACCTCCTATACGAGCCTGGCCCCGAGCACCTTGTCCATGTGCTCCAGGGCGAAGCGGTGCGCCGCCTCGTCCGGGGAGGCGACGCAGTTCACGGGTATCTCCACTTCATAATCGCGATTTCTCGCGTCGGCGGTGGTGTGCATGACGCAGATATTGGTCAGCACGCCGCATATGATTAATTTATCCGGCTTAAGCCCTTTTAACTTTTTCTCCAGTTCCGTGCCGTAAAAACCGCTGTAACGCTTCTTGGGGATTATTTCGCCAGGATACTCCGCCAGCTCCGGGATTACCTCCGCTTCCGCCGTCCCGGCGATGCAGTGCGGCGGGAACATTTTAAATTCGAGGTCGTCCGGGTCGTGGTTGTCGCAGATAAAGAATATTTTGGAGGCCCTCGCCGTTTCCCGCTCCAGCAATTTCTGAATGTTGGGGATAATCTTGCGGGCCCCGGCGCCGATGGACAGGGGATAGCCCTCCTCCAGGAAACCCCGTAACATATCGACGACTAAGACCGCGTTAGCCATTAGCTCTTACCCCCCTTTTTAATGCCGGAAGTGCCTGACACCCGTCAGAACCATAGCGATGTCGTGCTTATCGGCGGCGTCTATGGATTCCTGGTCGCGTATCGAGCCGCCGGGCTGGATGATGGCCGTCACGCCAATCTTCGCGGCGTGCTCCACGACGTCCGAGAACGGGAACATCGCGTCGGAGGCCAGCACGCTCTCCCTGGCTTTGTCGCCGGCCTTCTCGCCGGCTATCTGCGCGCTGATAATCCGGCTGGGCTGTCCCGCCCCCATCCCCACCACCTTTTTATCTTTAATCAGCATGATGGCGTTGGATTTAACGTGCTTGGCGGCGCGCCAGGCGAACAATAAATCTTCTTTCTCTTTATCCGTCGGCGCGCGTTTGGTGACCGTTTTCATTTCTACCTGCTTTTCCGGCAGCGAGTCCGAGCCCTGCACGAGGAACCCGCCCTTCACCCGCCGGTAGTCGGTATAGCCGCATTCTTCCTTGCCGTAGCCGGGCGGCATCTCCGCCACCAGGATGCGCAGGTCCTTTTTCTTTTTAAGGAGTGCCAGCGCCTCCGGTTCGTATTCCGGGGCGATGACTATCTCGTAAAAGACCGGCCGCATCGCCTCGGCCATGGCCAGGGTAACCTTTCGATTGGCCGCCACGATGCCTCCGTAGGCCGCCACCTCATCGCCACTGAAGGCGCGGCGGTAGGCCTCGGCGATATCCCCGTGACTGGCCAGTCCGCAGGGATTGGTATGCTTGATGACCGATACGGTCGGGGCGGCAAAATCAACGGCCGCCCCCCAGGCGGCATCGGCATCCAGGATATTGTTGAAGGAAAGCTCCTTGCCGTGCAGCTGCTTCGCCCAGGTTATGCCGGTGTTCTGTTTAGCACCCGCGGTCAGCTCCGCGTAAAAAGCCGCCGTCTGGTGGGGGTTCTCGCCATAGCGAAGTCCGTAGCGTTTCCGCAAGGCTACCGTCATTTCCTCAGGCAGGCCTTCCTCGCCCTGCCGCAGGTACTGGGCGATGGCGGTATCGTAGATGGCGGTATGCTGGAAGGCCTTCTGGGCCAGCCGCTTGCGTTCTTCAAGCGGCAAATCGCCCTTTTGCAGTTTCTCGATAATGACCGGATAGTCGGCGGGGTCCACCACCACGATGACGCCGGGGAAGTTCTTGGCGGAGGCCCGTATCATCGTCGGCCCGCCGATATCTATATTTTCCAGCGCATCTTCCAGTGTCACTCCCTCTTTGGAGACCGTCTGCACGAAGGGGTAGAGGTTTACCGCCACCAGGTCTATCTGCTCTATTTTTTTCTCGGCCAGCTCTTTCATATGGGCGGGGAGGTCGCGGCGCGCCAGGATGCCCCCGTGCACCATCGGGTGGAGGGTCTTGACCCGTCCGTCGAGGATTTCCGGGAAGCCAGTAATGTCCGATACGCTTTTCACCGCCACCCCGCCCTCGCTTATCGCCTTTTTCGTGTTGCCGGTGCTGAATATCTCATAGCCGAGTTCATTTAATCCCTTCGCAAACTCCACCGCCCCCGTTTTATCCGATACGCTGATTATCGCTCTCATAAGGCTCCTTCCTGTAACTGTGTTTATTCGGTGTTTTCAGGCGGTTCCGGTCCCGCCGAAGGCCTGCCGGGCTGGGGCTGCACGCTGATTATTTTCTTCATGTCGCTATCGAAGATTACACTGATATACATCCTGGCCAGCTCGCCGATGTGGAAATACAGCTCGGGACTGATGGTAACGTCATCGGTAACGTAAGCTCTATCCGCTGGAGGCTTGCCGTCCTTAATATCTTCATATTTCACCCAGTACCACCCCGCCGCCTTCGAGTCCTCCCAGGCTATGACCACCCACCTTTCTTCGACGGTATACTCATCTGCTTCGTCCAGCCACCTCGATACCTCCGGGTCGGCGAGGGCTATCTCTATCATGGCGTTCCTGTCGTCTTCGGTCAGCGTCGGGATGGCTTCAGGGCCGCCGCAGCCCCCCGCGAGAACCACAGCGATTAAGAACAGGGCTGCTACTAAACCCAATCCCCGCTTCACCTTCTACCTCACCCCCTGTATCCCCCTCTCCTTCAAAGGAGAGGGGGAAGAAATTTTAGTAGAGGGGCTTCGCCCCTCTTAAACTTCCCGTCCTAATCTATAATAATCCTCGCCTCACCCGCCTGCTTTACCACCTCCCCGACCACCTTTATTTCAGGCAATTGCGCGGTAAATTTACTCGCATTATCCGGGGCGCAAACAACTACCATGCCGATGCCCATGTTGAACACGTGGTACATCTCGTCGCGGTCGATGTCGCCCAGGCGCTGGAGCAACGGGAAAATCGGAGGCACCGTCCATGTCTTGCTGTCGAAGCGCACCGCCAGCCCTTCGGGGATGACGCGGGGCACGTTATCGATTAAGCCCCCGCCGGTGATATGGGCCATGCCCTTGACGTACGGCAGCAGCGACTTGAGCTGGTTGTGGTAGCAGATGTGCGGCTCCAGGAGGGCTTCGCCGATGGTCTTATCGAGCTTCGGGTAACGCTTTTGCAGGGTCTCTTTCGTATCGCCGAAGATTTTACGCGCCAGGGTATAGCCGTTGGTGTGGAGTCCGTTGGAGGGCAGGCCGAGGACGGCGTCCCCGGCGGCGATTTTCTTGCCCGCGATGATTTCATCTTTCTCCACCACGCCCACCACGAACCCGGCCAGGTCGAAGTCGCCGCCGCTGTAGATGTCGGACATCTCCGCCGTTTCCCCGCCGATTAGCACGCAATCGACCTCCGCGCAGGCCCGGGTCAGCCCCCCCACGATTGCCTCCACCTTTTCCGGCACGAGCCTGCCGATTCCTATATAGTCCAGGAAGAAAATCGGGCTGGCGCCGCAGGTGAAGATGTCGTTGACGCAGTGGCTGACGATGTCGATGCCGACCGTATCGTATTTGTCCAGGGCCACCGCCAGCCTTATCTTGGTGCCCACGGAATCTGTGCTGGAAACGAGCACCGGCTGCTCGTACCCCTTGAACTCGTACATGCCGTTAAAAAAACCCACGTCGCTTAATACTTCGGGACGGTGGGTGGCGCTGACAATTTTGCCGATGAGCTTGTTGGAGATGTTCTTGGCATTGATATCCACACCGGCTTTAGCGTAGGCGTCTGGCATAACGTTACCTCCTGCGGGTGGATTAACCTTACGTCTTAAGATTACCAAATATGGGGGTGTTCTGTAAATGGCGGGGCTTATTGACACACCTCCCCATCCCCGCTAGCATTATTACGGAGGTAATTTACAAAATATGCCGGAGCGTTTTTTCGCCCGTGAGATAGAGGTCACCACCGGCGGGGATATCAAAGTCCCCGTCTCCTTCAAACTTGACGACCGCCAGTAGGACATTGCGGAAGTCCTGGAGTCCTGGCCGGACCATGGCTACGGCAACAACCCCCCACAGCGTAAGCGGTGGTACCACCGCCATCACCGCAACTACTACCGCGTAAAAACCGCCGAAGGCCAGGTTTACGAGATTTACTACGACCGCGGCACCAAGCTGACCCACCCCGAGCTTAAAAAATGGTACCTCACCCGCCAGCTCTAACCGTCATATTGCATCAATCCGCTCGATAGCTTAGAATGATATAGCGTAACGCGGCGACGTGGCCAAGTGGTTAAGGCGGGGGTCTGCAAAACCCCTATTCGGCGGTTCGAATCCGCCCGTCGCCTCCAGTTTATCCCCAATAAAAAACGGGCTGCCGGAATGCCCGGTAACCCGCGTCTCTCCCGCCCTCCTGCCCATTACATCAAGCAGGCCTCTATTTCATCTTCGTAAACGGCTATCTCTTTCCTGTTTATGCCAACGCGTACGTTATAGATATAAAATACCTGCCCACTGGGAGGATTCATCCAGTAGTAATTAGATACCTCCCCGACCTGCCCCGCGTACCGGCTGATGTCGTTTTCGCGCTCCGTCAGGCTCTTTTCGCTGGCGGGCCGGATGATAACCTTTTGCCCCACCATGTATTTGGGCTTAACGGCATTGTCCTTCATAGTCATTTGCGCATAATAATACGAAATTGTTGATTTGTCAATACTTTGTTTTGAAATTTATCCGGTTTTCGTAAAAAACCCCCTGGTTTCAGGGCTACGTAAACTCGCCCCCACTCCTTGACACCCCTACCTTCAGCACCTACAATGATTTTGAAAGCGCCGGGATGGCGGAATTGGCAGACGCAGCGGACTTAAAATCCGCCGGAGAAATCCTTGTGGGTTCGAGTCCCTCTCCCGGCACCAGAATTTTACCAGACCTGTTAAGTAAGATGAAAAATGAAGATAATCGGACTTATCGGGGGAATGAGCTGGGAGTCGTCGGCGGAGTATTATAAGCTCATCAATGAGTTTACCAGGGAAAAACTCTCCGGATGGCACTCATCCAAATGCCTGATATACAGCCTTGATTTTGCCGAGATAGAAAAGCTACAAGACGAAAGAGAATGGGTAAAACTAACCGGCATTATGATTGACACCGCCAGGAAGCTGGAAGCCGGCGGCGCGGAATGTATCCTGATTTGCACCAATACCATGCACAAGATGGCAGAAGAAATCCAGGCAGCCATTTCAATTCCGTTAATTCATATCGCAGATGCCACGGGAGAAGCAATTAAGACAGAGGGATTAAAGACCGTGGGGCTGCTGGGAACAAAGTACACCATGGAAGAAGATTTCTACAAAGGGCGGCTGTCAGAAAAGTTCGGGCTGAAGGTGATTATTCCGGATAAGCGGGACAGGGAAGTCGTTCACAAAGTAATCTATGACGAGCTCTGTCTGGGGAAAATTAGCCGGGTTTCAAAAGAAAAATTCAGGAAAATTATAGCCAGGCTGGAAAAAGAAGGCGCCCGGGGAATTATCCTCGGCTGCACGGAGATACCTCTGTTAATAAAACAGGATGATGTAAAAATACCGGTATTTGATACCACCAGAATACACGCCAAAGCGGGGGTGGAGTTCGCATTTAAGTAGTGCGCCAGCTGGCTCTAGTTAGGTTTGAAATAACCTGAAAGGAAGATAAAATGCCTCCCTGGCTAGTCATATTAATAGGTTACCTCCTCGGTTCAATACCGACGGCTTATCTCACCGGGCGTATCCTGAAAGGCAGGGATATCCGGCAGATTGGCGATGAAAACTCCGGGGCGGCCAACGCCTATCGCGAGCTGGGGCCCCGGGCAGGCATACTCGTCGGTATTATTGATGCCGCCAAGGGGGCGGGAGTTATCCTCATAGCCCAGGCAGCCGATATGTCCCATATGGTTGTCCTGTTCACCGGACTGGCGGCTGTCATCGGTCATAACTGGCCGGTATTTCTCGGCTTCCGGGGCGGACGGGGAGTAAGCACTACCATCGGCATATTACTCGTCCTGGTAACTCTGCCGATGATCATACTCGCCCTGCCAACGCTGATAATCCTTATCTTCAGAAAGAATGTCACCCCATCCATGGCCTTCCTCTTCATCGCTTTACCCCTCGTGGGCTGGTGGTTGAAAGTGCCGGGAGTGCTCATCGCTTACGGCATCGCGCTGCCTGCCCTGACGGGCATTACCACTTTCTTCAGGACCAGGCCCAGGACCATAAAAGAGGCCTGAGAAGGCCCCCCGCCGATTGACATTATCAGGGCATATTGTTAAACTTAGATAGCACACCAGGGTTATGCCGCCTGAAGACCGTGCAGAGTTCGCCACCATATTATCTGCAAAGTAAAACAGAATTGCGCAACGCCGATAATTTAAACAACAGAATTCCGGTACTTTAAGGGGCTTCATTGACCATCAAAAACGGAAAGGGTCTGGTCCAGATCTTTACCGGCAATGGCAAGGGCAAGACAACCGCAGCGCTGGGTACCATACTCCGGGCTGCCGGTCACGGTTTAAGAATATTCATTGTTTTCTTTATGAAGGGAGACTACGAGTACGGTGAATTCAGCTCTCTTCTCAAACTACCTAATATCGACGTATTAAAGTCCGGCTTCCGCCAGTTTACCGACCCGCTGAATATAAAGCCGGAGGAGAAAGAGCAGGCGGAAACAGCCCTGGCGGCAGCCAGAAAAGCCATAATCGGCGGCGATTACGATCTTATAGTGCTGGACGAAGTGAACGTTGCTCTGGAATACCACCTCATCGAACTTGACGAGATTACTAAACTTATCAAAGACAAACCTCCCGGGGTAGAACTAATCCTTACCGGTCGCTACGCAGATAACGCACTAATTGAGATGGCCGACCTGGTGACCGAAATGGTGAAGGTCAAACATCCATTTGATAAAGGCATCAAAGCCCGCAAGGGAATCGAATATTAAATAAACGGAGGTAATTATGAAGGTTACACTGAGCGTCATCAAAGCTGACATCGGCGGGTACGTGGGGCATTCCGAATCACATCCCGATATTATCGCTAAAGCCCAGGAATGTCTGGACAAAGCTAAGAAAGAGGGAACGCTGATAGATTGCCAGGCCACCAAGTGCGGCGATGACCTTCAGCTTATCATGACGCATCAGAAGGGAACGGGCGACTACGAAATACATCAGCTTGCCTGGGATACCTTTGTTACCGGCACCGAACTGGCTAAAAAGATGAAACTTTACGGCGCCGGACAGGACCTGCTGACCGATGCCTTCTCCGGCAATGTCAAGGGCATGGGCCCGGGTCTTGCCGAGATGGAGTTTGAGGAAAGGACTTCCGAGCCGGTGCTTATCTTCATGGCGGATAAGACCTCCGCCGGGGCCTGGAACATGCCTCTCTATAAGATGTTCGCCGACCCGTTCAACACTATCGGTCTCGTCATCGCCCCCAGTATGCATACCGGCTATACCTTCGAGGTTCATGATGTCAAAGAGCACAAGAAGATACGCTTCAACTCACCTGAAGAGATATATGATATGCTGGTCTTCATCGGGGCGCCGGCTAGATTCGCTATTAAGGCCGTATACCACAAAGAGACCGGTGAAATAGCGTCAGCCTCCTCGACAGAGCGCCTTTCGCTGCTGGCCGGCAAGTACGTCGGCAAGGACGACCCGGTGTGCATCGTCAGGGCGCAGGGCATTTTCCCGGCGGTCGGCGAGATACTGGAGCCGTTCGCATCTCCGGTGCTGGTGGAGGGATGGATGCGCGGCTCCCACATGGGTCCGCTGATGCCGGTATCGGTTGAAGACAGCACACCCTCCCGCTTTGACGGCCCGCCGCGAGTTATATGCCTCGGCTACCAGCTAAACAACGGCATGCTGGTCGGCCCGCGGGACATGCTCGCCGATAAGGCGTTCAACCTGGCGCGTCACCAGGCCAACGAGATGGCCGACATGATGCGCCGGCACGGTCCCTTCGAGCCACACCGCCTGCCCCTCGACGAGATGGAATACACCACCATGCCCCAGGTGATGGAGAAGCTCCAGGGCAGATTTGAAGACCTTGATTAGTTCGAAGCTGATATTATTTGACTATAAAAGAAGCCGCGGTGTTAAACCGCGGCTTCATCCGTAAACGAAAAGGAATAGAAGTGAGTCAAGAAAAGCTCCTCTTGGCGACCAACAACAAAGGTAAAGTTCGCGAATATAAAAGCCTGCTCCGCGGAATCCCACATCAAATAGTCACCCCGGCCGATGAGTGTATTGCCGCAGAGGTCGAGGAAACCGGGAGCAGCTTTGAGGAAAACGCCGGGCTTAAGGCTGCCGCCCTGGCGGCGGCAAGCGGGCTGCTGACGCTGGCCGACGACTCCGGACTGGAAGTGGATGCCCTGGGTGGGGAGCCGGGGGTTTTATCCGCCCGCTATGCCGGGGAAGGGGCCTCGGATGCGGACAGGATAAACTACCTGCTGGAAAAACTTAAGGGCGTGCCTGAAAAGGAACGTAACGCCCGCTTTCGGTGCGTGATTGCCATAGCATCGCCTGAAGGCAACATACAGACCTGCTCCGGCGAATGCCGCGGAGTTATCGCTGCAAAACCGGGGGGTAACAATGGGTTCGGCTACGACCCCGTCTTTTACGTGCCGGAGCTGGGCAAAACGATGGCGGAGCTGCCGCCGGAGGAAAAAAACAAGGTAAGCCACCGGGCCCGGGCGGCGGAAAAAGCCAGAGAAATACTCATGAAACGTAATTTATCATCGATATAGCGTTATAATAACCCTTTCCTGTATAATATCCATTAGAGGCTGCTATCATGACCGGATTATCCGATTCATTCCAGAGACCTATCAACTATCTGCGCATCTCGGTGACCGACCGCTGCAACCTGCGCTGCGTTTACTGCATGCCGGCGGAGGGAGTCGACCTTATGGCGCACTATGACATCCTCACCTATGAAGAAATTCACACCGTGGTCAAGGCCGCCGCGGAGATGGGCGTCAACAAGGTCAGGCTCACCGGCGGCGAGCCTTTGGTGCGGGCGGGGCTTTCTGATTTGATTAGGCTGCTGGCGGGTATCGATGCTATTGACGATATTTCCCTGACGACCAACGGCATCCTGCTGGCGCAGCACGCCGCCGAGCTTAAAGAGGCCGGACTGCACAGGGTAAATATCAGCCTGGACACCCTCAAACCGGAAAGGTTCCGGCAGATTACCCGGTGCGGCAGTCTTGAAAATACACTGGAAGGTATAGAAGCCGCCATGGCAGCAGGACTTACCCCCGTAAAAATCAACGTGGTGGTCATGGCGGGCGTTAACGATGAAGAGCTTGCCGATTTTGCCGCCAAGACGGTCAGCGATGGCTGGCACGTGCGTTTCATCGAATATATGCCGGTCAATGGTGACGAATCTCTCGCCGGGAAACTCGTTTCCGTCAGCGAGATGAGAGAAAGCATCGAATCGCTGGGCAAGCTGGAGCCATGGAAAGTAGAGGTTGGCAACGGACCGGCCAAATATTACCGCCTGCCCGGCGCCGCCGGTACCATCGGCTTCATCACGCCCATTACGGAACACTTCTGTTACCGGTGCAACCGACTCCGCCTCACCGCCGACGGCAAGCTCCGTCCCTGCCTCTTGAGCGAGGAGGAGATAGACCTGAAGGAACCCCTGCGGAGCGGAGCATCGGTCCTGGAACTGAAAAACCTGATTGAAAAGGCAATCGCCAGCAAGCCTGAAGGCCATCGCCTGGCCGAGGGTAGGAAAAAGAACGGCAGGCCTTTCTCTCAAGTGGGAGGTTAAAATGGCCAGGCTGACCCACATGGATGATGACGGCCGTCCCCGGATGGTAGATGTTACCGGCAAGGCAGATACCGCCCGCATGGCCGTAGCCGGGGGCAGGGTCCGTATGCTGCCCGCCACCTTTCGGATAATCAAGCAGGGCAGAGCCGCCAAGGGCGATGTGCTCTCGGCTGCCCAGCTCGCCGGCATTATGGCCGCCAAACGAACGCCCGACCTGATACCGCTATGCCACCCCATTCTTATCGGAAACGTCAATATAGAATTCACTCTCGATGAGAAAAACAGTACCGTGGAAATTACCGCCACCGTCGAGAGCACCGGCAAGACCGGCGTGGAGATGGAGGCGTTGACGGCTACGGCCGTGGCCGCTCTGACGATATACGATATGTGCAAGGCCGTTGACCGCGGCATGAAGATAGAAAATATCCGCCTGTTGAGAAAAAGCGGTGGAAAAAGCGGCACAATAGAGCTTGAATAGTGCCGGATTATGTTGTATACTAATCCACCACTGGTATTTTTTGGGGGTGCACTATGAAGTTGTCATGTCTTCAGGAGAATTTAAATCAGGGACTTAATATCGTGGGGAGGGCCGTAGCCACCCGGACAACCCTGCCCATAACCAATAACGTCCTCCTCGTTACCGATCAAGGCCGCCTGAAACTCGTGGCCACCAATCTGGAGATGGCCATCAGCTGCTGGATTGGCGCCAAGATAGAAGAGGAAGGCTCCATTACCGTACCCGCCCGGCTTCTGGCCGAGTTTGTCGGCTCCCTGCCCAGCGATACGATTGACGTTCAGCTGTCCCCGCAAACCAAGACACTCGGGTTGAAGTGCGCCCGATTCGAGGCCCGCATCAGCGGGGTAGACGCCAAGGAATTCCCGCCGATACCCGGCGTTGATGACGGCATCGCCACCAGTGTGGAAGTTGAGGCCTTGCGCCAGGGTATTAATCAGGTCGTCTTTGCCGCCGCTACCGAGGAATCGAGGCCGGTGCTTACCGGTGTCTGCACCCAGTTCGAAGGCGAAACGCTGACACTGGCGGCGGCGGACGGATTCAGGCTGGCCGTCCATAAATTACCCGTAACCAACCCGGTCGGTGAAAAGACAGAGGTCATTATACCGGCGCGTACCCTCGCGGAGCTCAACCGGCTGTCCGCCGAACAGGAGGAAGCCGTCAATATCACCCTAAACCCCAACAAGAGTCAGGTACTTTTCCGCTTGAAGAACATAGAACTGGTCTCCCAGCTTGTTCAGGGCGCCTTCCCCAATTACTCGCAGCTTATTCCCCAGAGCTACAATACCCGGGTAATCGTCAGCGTTGCCGATTTCCTGCGGGCGACCAAGACCGCCTCTATTTTTGCCCGTGACGGCAGCGGCATCGTACGCCTGGTAATAACACCCGGGAGTGAAAAGAATCCCGGTAAGATTTCCGTTTCCGCCCGTTCCGAGGAGATTGGCGACGACGTTGGTGAAATAGACGCCACGGTTGAAGGAGATGATGCCAAGATTGCCTTTAACGGCAAGTACCTGACCGATGTTTTAAGCATCCTCCACGAAGCGCAGGTGGCCTTGGAAACCACTAATCCCTCCAGTCCCGGCCTCATCCGCCCGGTAGGCACGGACAACTATACCCACGTTGTGATGCCCATGTTTGTCCAGTGGTAGGTAATTCTAGCGGAATTACTCCCTGAATCTCTACCTTGTCATTACTGGCATAGACTTTTATATCTAGAGCATCCAGGGCCAGCTTCTTAACTTCAGGTGTGCAATTCTCTAGATTTTCTATTACTTGGTCATATAGCTGACCCAGTTTTAATTTTGCATCGGTAAGGCTGGTTATATTATTCCTGAGCTTTTTTAAGCCCTGCAGCTTTAATTCGTCTTCGTGTCTCAGCCGCTTTATGTTATTCAAACGGTCAAGAACTTCGTCCTTACCAAACTCGCCTAGCTCTAAAGCCTCAAGCAAGTGTATGCGGCGTAACTCATAATTACGCAAGTTTTTTTCTAGATTTTCAATTTCAATATTTATCGTATCTAGGCTCTGTGTATTGTTCGCCTCTGAAAGCTGTCTCTGGATTTCAGATAAAATGATCCCAAGGTCACTTAAAACTTCTTTCGTCTTGTCCCACACAGTAGCTTCCAAGTTGTCGGCTCGTATATTCCTGGCACTACAGCGCTTTTTATTGTTTTCGCACGGCCTCGCACTGCTACATTGATAATATCGGTATCTTCCGTTCAAACAATGACCTACAAGCGGTCGTCCGCATATTGAACAAAAGGCGTGGTTGCGAAGCAGGTAATCGTGTTTTGGTCGCCCTGTTCTTACTTTAATTTTATTAAGCTCTACGTTTGCTGCCTGGAAAACATCCTCACTCACTATAGCTGGTGAAAGACCTGACAATAATACACTGTTAAAGTAAGTGTGTCCGATATAACCGGTATTACGGACCATTCTCCTAATTGTAAGACTGCGCCACCTTTTATTAGTCATGGTCGATACTTTGCGATTGTTAAGTTGGCGCGCAATGGATACCAATCTCTCTCCGGTAGCTACTTTGTGAAATACCTGCCTAACAATATCAGCCTCGATAGGATTTACCTCTCGTTTCCTGGATTCTTTGTTCCAGTCATATCCGTAAATACCCACACCCGTTCCTTGTGGGAGTATTCCCTATTTTACCCTCTGCATTTTCCCACGCATGGTCCGCTCTTTTATCTTCTCAGCTTCTAATTTTGAGGCAAAGCCGCGTATGTAGCTAATTAACTTACCTAATTCGGTATTATCTAAATCTTTAGTCACGGCCTCAAGCATAACATGGTGCTTTTACAATTCCTGAGTGAGTATAACTCTGTGGGTTAAGTTATTACTCAGTGTATCGCGCATGCCGCAGAGCTGAAGGATAACCAATTAATAAGATAAAATATGCTATAGTTAGATATTTCAAGAATATGGTAGTGTAAATCTGCTATTTGGACAAGGAGATAAGGGGAAATTAGTCTCAATCTTAAACAAAGCAAAGCATTGTTTCTAGTAGGATTCGACTCTTTTCTCGAAGGAGCTAGGATCTTGATAGAACAATGGAGAAAGGAATATAATCAGATACGCTCGCACTGTGAGGATATCAACACCCTCCTTTTGAAGCTATTCTAAGTACGATAACGAGGTAACAATCGATATCAATATTATGATCAGGTCAGGAAGAAACGCTAATACCCGAAAAATAAAAGCAGTTGGACATGTTCTGATAAATTCAGATGAGAGGAGTATATGCAGCATTCACTCAGCGGGTCGGCACAAGCTAATGTAAGCCAATCCTGGAATATAACCCAGCGTTCCCGTTGCCAACGTTTATGTTCAGCAAAGAAAGGAAGGGAGAGACAACATGAATGATAAAGCCAACTTCGAGGTATGCCCACCACCGATTTCAACTGAAGACATAAAAGAGACATTCGATACTGATGTTGTTGTCATAGGGGCTGGCATCGCCGGACTAACAGCGGCACTCTCGGCGGTGGAAGCGGGTGCCAAAGTTATCCAGCTTGAAAAAGGGCCATGCTGCAACTTCCGTGGCCTTCACAACGCCGCCATTGCCAGCAGACTTCAGAAACAGGAAGGGATTAAAATCGACAAGGAGCAGCTTATATACACGATAATGGAGACCGCTTCCTATAGGGGTAACCAGAAGGTGGTCAATACTTGGGCTGAAAATTGCGACCGGACTATGGAATGGCTACTGGATATGGCCGAAGCAGCGAACATAGACGTTGCCTTGGACCCAAGTACTAAACCATGGTATTTCCCGAATTATCCTGTTATACATGTTTTTGATGCGTCGAGGTTTGGCTGGCAATCGGGTCTGGCTAACATGCTATTGGATAATGGTAAAAGATACGAGGTAGACCTGCGTTTCAATACTCCGGTAGTGCGGCTGGTGAGAGAAGGAAATGGTAGAGTTGCCGGCGTTATTGCTCAAGACGAAGCGGGCAAATACATTCAATTTAACGCCAGCAAGGCGGTAGTACTCTGTACTGGGGATTATGGGAGTGACCGCCAGATGGTTAAGAAATATTGCTGGGAAGGCGTGAGTGAGATTCCTTCCCTGTATCCTATTATGACCGATATGGCTTATGCCAAACAGGGGATTTCCGGTCCCTTCAATAACGAACCAAATACTGGTGATGGGCACAAGATGGGTATGTGGATTGGTGCGGCAATAGATAATCCTCCTCACTGTGCGATGCTTTTCGATTACACAATCTGGAGCAAGGGGAAGCTGTTTAACCTGGCTCGTCAGCCGTGGCTTTACGTGAACTTGAAAGGTGAACGGTTTATGAATGAAGATCTTCCCTGGGGATATGAATGTTCCCAGCTCATGCAACAGCCGCGTAATATTGCCTGGTCAATATGGGATGCCAAGTGGGAGCAAGAGGCACCTGAACTAAAGAGCCAGTGCTGTAAAAATATGGGGCCTCCAACTTATTTGTGGAATCCGAAGTGGCTTGGTGAGGAAATCGAAAATGGAAATGTACTAACGGCGCATACTATTAAAGAACTGGCACAACTAATGCAGGTACCCATAAAGACATTTAAAGACACCGTGGACAGATACAACGAAATGGCAAGAAACAAGAAAGACCTAGACTTCGGTAAACACCCTGACCGCTTGACAACTTTGGAAAGACCGTTATTCTTCGCTAGCCAGGTAACGGCTGTCTATCTGGTGATTCTGGGAGGCCTGCAGATAAACCCCGAGCTACAAGTATTGGATACAGAGGGAAATGTTATTCCGGGGCTATATGCCGCTGGGAACGTATCCGGATCTTTCTTTGGAGACCATTATCCGACCACTATACCGGGGCTCAGTCACAGCCGGGCCTGGACCTTTGGCCGTTTGGCGGGGCTGAATGCCGCCGCTGAGAAAACACACAGAAAATAAAAACCTCGCTGTCACAAGACCTGTAGCAATCCAGACCCTGGTCTGAAATTTGGGATAACTTAATCAAGAATGCATAAAGGAAATGGCAGTGGGTGCCTTATTTACTGCAGATTTCGTGTCTCCCTGGCAATTATTGCGGCACCCAGAGCGTTAATGATATGAGGGTGGGGAGGCACCAGTAATTGGATTCCTGACTTCTCCAGCCTTTTGATAAGTCCGATGTTAAGTCCTCCGCCACCGCTGATGGCACACGGCTCCTCAAGCCCGACCCTGTTAACAAGTGCAGATATCTTACCCGAAAGTGCATTGTGAACGCCGGCTAGGATATCTTCCTTGGGGATGCCTTCAGATACCCTAGATATAGCCTCCGATTCCCCAAAAACAGCACACCCTGTAGTAAATGTAACCGGGTTTCTCGCGTTGAGTGAAAGAGGACCGATATCGCCAAGCTCTATCTGGAGTACATCGGCGATAACTTCAAGGAAATACCCGCTGTAACTAGCGCAGGCCTCGCTAATGGCAAAGTCGGTCACCTGTCCCTCGCCGTCGAGTCGAAGCACTTGGCTGGATTGTCCCTGCACATCGATAACCGTCCTCGCTGAAGCGAAAACGTGATTTATTCCCTTGGCGCAGCACAACATATCAGCGACGTGCTTGTTGTTAAACGGGATAATGCCGCCCCCATGGCCGGTAGCTACTATGCCGGCTATTTCTTCGGCGAGTAATCCTGCCTTTGAGATTAGCGCGTCCCTCAAGCCCTGCGCTGTTATTCTGTAATCAGTCCCAGAAGGGAGTACATGGTGTACTTCCAGTGCACCATCCCTGATTATCACCCCTTTACTTGTACCCGAACCAATATCGATCCCCATATAACAGGCCATATCGGATTATCCTATGTAAAAAAAGTAGCCTCGTCAAGGTGCCGCTTCTCCCTGTGTGCAGGCTCACCCCTGGCTTGAGCTTTCAACGTAATTTCTTTCCCCAACAACGCTGCTCCAATGGCCCCACTTAGCAGAGGCTCATCAGGAACAAAGACTTCACAGCCTAGGTTCCTCTCTAAAGCCCTGACAACTCCGATATTCTTGGCCACCCCACCGGTGAACAATACGTTGGGGCCCTCTTTCAGGCGGGCTACCATACTGGCTACCCGGCCGGCTATAGCGTCGTGGATTCCCACCACGATATCCTCAAGAGACGCCCCCTCGGAGAGGCGGGTCACTACTTCCTGTCGGGCAAAAACCGTACACGTCTTACTGATAGTAACCTTACCGGTGGCTCGCGAGGAAATGCTACCCAGGTCCTCTACCTTATGGCCAAGAGCAGCGGCGATTATTTCCAGGAACCTACCCGTTCCCGCTGCGCACTTATCGCTCATAACAAAATCAATAAGCTTACCCTCTTTTATCTTCAGCCCCTTGGCATCCTGTCCCCCGATATCGATGGCCAGGCTGACGCCGGGGAAATAATGGTAAACTCCCCTGGCGTGACAGGTTAGTTCCGAGATATTACGGTCAGCAAAAGGAATGGTCATCCTCCCGTAGCCGGTAGCAATGACATAAGTAAGTTCTTCAAATGCCATGCCTCCCTGTTCCAGCGCCTCTTCCATAACTTTGTTGGCAAGACGTCGGTGTTCAGCACCGGTATGATTTATTACACGGGCACGAATCTCCTCATCATTGTCTATAATCACCACCTTTGTCATGGTGGAGCCGAGGTCTATACCGGCAAAATAGATTAGAACCACCCCCTAGCTACCGGAATGAAAACCGCTCAGTCGGCCCTCTGAGTCATCATCGTTTTAAAGACTTCCAGTCTCCTCTTGTATTCCTCATGCTTGTAAACACGGGGGTCAAAATTCTCCCATTCCAGCAATAAAACGGGTATACCTAGTTCTTTTTTTACAGCATTCTGAATCACCAGAGCATCACCCGCAACGGTGCGACACCCCGCATGATACCGTTCCAGTACACCATCAATATTCATTTTTTTACACACATGCATTTGCATAGGCACACTTTGTATAAGGCCGGTGGAGTGCGACCCTCCCCAAGCCACCGACATAGCTTCATAAGGGTCTTTGTTTGTTCTATCGAGACGTATGGTCGATGCGGCAGTTGCTACCACGATGGCAATGCCCATTTCACATGCCAGGTGTTCCAGTCTCGGGTCAGCGTGATGTGCAAACATTTCGCCCAGTACCCTGGGTGCTCCCTTGGGCACGGCTCCCAGACCCTTATCAACCCTTTCCTGTAGTTCCCGATATAGTGTAACTGCCGTATCTATTGCGTCAGAAATAGTCTCGTTACTAAAGGTCAGGCAACTCAGGATCATCCAGAGATTATCGTGGGTGGGGCTTAAAGGTAGCGGATCGCTGCTGTGAATCAAGCGCTGCAATTTACTTATAATATCGTCAAACCGGCTTCTGGCTTCAAGCGCCTCCCATAACATGTCATCCGTTATCTGAAACCCGACTATCTCCTGAATTATTTCGACGAGTCTTCTCAGGTTTTTCTTCGCCAGGTTACCTGCCCTGTCCTTTGTTTCAGAGGAATCCTCGGGGCCTCTATCGAGGCAGGTATCCCAGCAGCAAACCGGCATGCCGTATAACTCGTGCAGCAGGTCAAGCGTCTTGGGGGCCGTCTCGCACATAAATCCGGAAGTCACCATCAGGTCAGGCCTGGGAACTATACCCAGGTCCACTATCCCTAGAAGGGTCTTGAGGTTTGCACAGTGAGTAACCGCTCCTGCTCTAAGCCATTTCTTTTCGGCTGCCTCCAGGATGGGTTCCAGCTTGCCGAAAACGCAACCCATTATTAGCAGAAAAGACCAGCTAAGGTGGGCTGCATATACTTCTCTGGATTTAGACATCAATACATGGCCGATCGTTTCAAAACCCGGTATCATAAAACCAAAAATGATTATTTTCTTACCTTCTTCTCTTGCCAGAACTGAGTTGACGAACTCCAGTATGCACAACCGAAAAGCCTTGCGCACACCTTCCAGTTCCATGTCATAATATTTTTTAAGCCTCAGCTTGGCGGCTTCAATATCCCCGGCGATTATGCCCACCTTACCAAACGCTTTTTCCACCCTAGGTAGCTCTGTGTTAATATCGCCTGCTGTGAAGCCTAATAACTTAAGTAACTCAATCATTGTCACACAACTCCCTTTAATATCTCCACAAAAGCCTGTAAACGTGTCTTAAGTTGACCGCCGGTTGCTGTGGTGTAATCTGACTCCACGACGAGTACTGGTATATCACGCTCGGACATCTTTTCCGTAAAATAGTAGACCTCGGAGTCATAAGTCTCGCAGCATTGCAGCTCGTACCAGATAACTCCTGACACATTGAAGTCATCGATAAGCTTGAGAGCAAAATCCAGCCTCTCCCTAGTCGAGTACCTCATAAATGCACAGGGAATCCGGTCCAGCAGGTATCCCCTGGTCAGAGCCTGGAAGATGTCACCCTTGTTCTCGATGTCGTGCCAGTAGTACCGGATTCCCTCGCATATTTCTTCAATAACGACCTCGGCCCCCGTTTCCTCTATAAGCTCCAGGATGGCATAGTCACCAAGACCGATGTTTGGCCCAAGCAGCAAGAGCCTGGGTGTGTCCGTACTTGCATATGCCTGCTTGCTCTCCAGTTCATGATACACAGAGTCAAGCACCTCGACCATGAAAACCGGGTCGGCGTAGAATGAGGCGTGGTTTAATTTAATGAATTCCAGAGCGCTGAGCGGAGGGGAAGCAGTCCGGCGTAACAGACTTATCTTCCGCAGGAGCCTCCTCATCCGGTTATAGAGGGCAATGGCTTGCCTGAGCCCCTCTTCCGTGATTTCGTTTCCGGTAAAAGACTGAAGTCTGTTTTTTAATGCCTTTAACCTGTCGGAAAAATATTCCAGTTCGAAATCGTTGTTGTGCTGGTGCGGAACACCTAGCTTGAATACATGCAGTTTACCTTCGTATTCCCATATTTCAGCCACTTTCTTCAAATGCTGGCAGGTGACAGGTGCTACAAGCATATCTATCAAATCGTAATACGGGTTCTCTTTTAGTAGCCTCTCTCCAATCTGTGCTCGTGCGAAAGGGCAGATAACCTGGGGCATTACGGATAGACCTGCATCAGCCGGACGAGGATTTCCACCGTGAATGAGGCATAAAGGCACGGCTCCGGAGGCATATATTATTTCTTCAGGCACGTAATTTCCCGGGAAGTAACCAATTATCTTGGCTCCGTCCTTCTTGGCTTCTTTTAGCTGTGCTGGCCTATTTTTTAAATGCTCAGTTAAGCGTGTTTCCTCCATCGCACCCCTCGCTAGATAGGATAATCACTGGCTATGTCAGGCATGTAGAAAATCGCCTGTTTCGTTCACCTAGGAAAAGACTGTTGTCAAAGATCATTAACAAATCCTTCTCAGTGGTGCATTCTTAATGAAGGCACTTATAAGATGAATTCTGGATAACCGATTGATAAGATATTATAATATTATTTACTGAACACATCAATTACTGTTGTATAATCTATGCCCTCATTTATTAACCTTATAGCGGCTTCCAGCCAGACCTTCGTGTATTCTTTGTTTTCTTGCCTGATTTGAGTAAATTGTTCTACCTAGACTTGGTCAGGCTTCATTTCTCCGATATCTAACCGGCATTCACGCCGCATTTTAGAGTTGGTGTCTTCTTTAGGCTAAGGCATTCCTATTTTTCTATATTAAATAACTAAATAATGTGCTTATTCATATATGATGTGACACTTGAGCTTTATTAATAATTCTCGCGTCATAATAAGTAATTCTCATCAATAATACTTATTACTAGTACGAAGTGTCGGAAGTATTTATCGTTTTTTCTCAGAAACCCTCCAGTACCAGAGGTATAACACACCAGCCACAATGGCTGGGATATTAAAAATAGAAGTATAGCTTATAACTTACTACATAATAATATGCGTAATTAATCATTAGCTGGTTCACTTGGACAGCATTAAATCCGGCAGTAATGTGGAAAGCGAAGGAATCGCTATTAGTAGCGCTATATTTATAACATCGGAAATAATAAACGGTATTACGCTGCGGTACAGGGTACCCATGGGAACATCAACCACTCCGGCCAGGCCGAAAAGATTTATTCCGAACGGCGGTGAAACCAGTCCAACTTCTATCACTCTTACCATTATCACCGCATACCAGATGGGGTTGAAGCCGAGCGTCGTCATCGTGGGGAAGATAATCGGGAGCGTGAGGATTAAGATGGCGTATATGTCAAATATCATGCCGAGTATAATATACATAAATATAATAATAACAAGAATATAGTATCTGTTCAGCCCGAGACCGACTACCCATTCGCTGGCGACGAAAGGAATCCTGGTTACTGCCAGGAATTGATTGAAGATAAAGGCACCTATGATTAAAGCTATCATCATGGCCGACATTTTTGCCGTATCCAGCAAACAATACCAGATATCGGATCCATTTAGCTGTTTCCTGACCAGGCTGATGACCAGAGCCCCGAAAGCCCCCATTCCGCCGGCTTCGGTAGGAGTGAAAACACCGCCGTAGATACCCCCGATAACCAGCAGGAATAGTGTAAGCACAGGCCAGGGAAGCTTGAGTGACCCGAGTTTCTGCTTGATGGTGGTCTTGGGGCTGGCGGGACCTGTCTCGGGATTTATTTTACACATGATGGCAATCGTAACTATGTAGAATACCACACAGATGATACCGGGGATTATTCCGGCTATAAAGAGTTTACCGATGGACATCTGGGTTAGAATGCCAATAAGGATAAAACCCATACTGGGCGGTATAAGGATACCCAGTGTGCCTCCGGCTGCAATAATACCCGTCGATAGTTTATCATCGTAGTTGTGGCGCTTCATCTCGGGATAAGCTATCTTGCCCATAGCCAGAGCTGAAGCCAGGCTGGAACCACAGGCGGCGGCAAAGAGGCCGGCGGCAACCGATGTAGCCATGGCCAGTCCGCCTTTATATTGCCCCACCCAGGTACGCGCCATCTCATAGGCTTCTTTACCAATATTACTCCGGGAAACGAAAGCGCTCATGAGCAGAAAAAGGGGAGCTACGGCGAAGTCATAAGCACTGGCCCTTTCAAATGAAACAATCGCAATGCTGGAGAGCGCTGGCTCGACACCTATGATTATAGCCAGGCCGATAAAACCCAGCATGATTAGACAAAAAGCAACATTCACTCCCATCAATATCAGTATTAACATGAGAGCGAACCCAATCAGCCCTACTTCGGTCGGGCTCATTTCCGTACCACCTTAGCCAGAGACCGTATCAGGTCGATAATAAGGACTAACGCTATTAGTCCGGCGCCGATTGACAGGATTAACATAAATGGGGCAAGAGGGAGTTCCAGAGTGTCACTAACATTACCCCTAGGCATTGTAAAATATTTGTAGGACAGCATAAACATCCGCCAGCATACTATAGAGAACGCGGCGAGACCGATAAGATAGGTAAAACTTAGAATAATTGCTTGAACCCTCTGGGAGAACCGGTTTAATATTATGTTGACACTGATATGCCCCCTTTCCATCTGGCAGTAGCCCAGACCCCAGGTGCCGGCACAAATTAGCAAAAAACCGATAAGCTCCCAGGTTCCCTTTATCGGGTTGTTAAAAAAATACCGCCCGACAACGTCACCTACTGTCAGCAGCATCATACCAGCCAGGACAACCGCAGCTATAACCGCCGTTACTCTGTTTATTGAATAGATAACCGATTCAACTTTCAGGGGCACCTTCATAAGGTTCTTCCACATCGCACTTCAAAACATCCTGTATTTACCTGTTGAACATTATCAACAAAGCTAACAGGTATTCTTATTAGAGGGGTGGTACTGAGCAGGTTTTATCCCACGGTACCACCCCCACTATTGACGAAAACGGATTACTTACCCCACGCTTTATCGGCTTCGCCCTTCCACCAATCAAATATTTCCCTCGCCTCCGTTACGCCGTCAGCCTCGTTTCTCGCAATATAGTCTTCCCATAATAAACTCAATTCATCTTCCCACAGTGCTGCCTCCTCTGCGGTAGCCGTAACTCTCATGCCGAAATCATCTATTTCCTGCCAGGCGGCGGCATTTTGTTTGGCAAGCTCCGTGTGGGCTACCAGAGCAGCTTCGGGAGCGAGGTCCATCATTATCTGCTGGTCCTGTGGCGATATCTTGTTCCAAGTGTCCTTGTTCACGACTAGCGGCATTCCACCCCCGCCAAAGGGATAGTCAAATGCGTAATCTGTTACTTCGAAAAGCTGGAAATCGTGGACAGCGCTTATAGCCGCGAAAGTGGCTTCAGTAACTCCCGTTTGTAGCTTCTCATATGCCAGTGGCGGGATGTCTGTCACCGGAGCGGAGCCCAGTCCTTCCACAAACTCCAGCCTGATGCCGTTACTGCCTACTTTCATTCCATCCAGGTCGGCGGGAACACGGACTTCCTTATTCTTGGACATTATATAAGATTCCGAGTAGATAACATAAAAGAACATTGGTCCGAATTCGTCGAACTCCGCGGCCGCAGCCGGATATTTGTCAAGGAGCTCGAAGAACGTATTCATATGGGCCGTGTTGGCCTCTACTGTTTCATCAGGGAAGCCCGCACCGGGCATACCAACTATCTCAGAAATCGGAAAATTCTTCCGATGTGATGAAACACTCAGTAAATACATGTCACATATCCCGGAGCGAACGCTTTCAAGTGCTGCCTCCTGAGTGGCGAGTGAACTGGCGGGGTAAACCTCAACCTGTACCCTGCCTTCCGTTGCCTTGGTAACTTCCTCCGCCCACCAAACCGGGGCGAGAGATGGTGCTAATTGCGGTGGTAAATCGAGACCTAGTTTAAAAACTATCGGCTCAACGGGCTCTGGGGAAGG